>Ga0181597_10001347_pt1 | contig 27640 bp, 28 predicted proteins | sample 041ome_5_FD_148647 | JGI IMG/M metagenome (GOLD analysis project Ga0181597, IMG submission 148647) | Coastal salt marsh microbial communities from the Groves Creek Marsh, Skidaway Island, Georgia - 041403US metaG (spades assembly) | ecosystem: Environmental > Aquatic > Marine > Intertidal zone...
GATATTTATCTTGTGAACCATTTTAGTTTTGATACAGATAATTTAATAATAAAATTTTTAGAAAAAGGATTGATGCCCATAAGTAAATATCTAGGATGGAGACCTTACTTCCCATTTTCTGAATTCAATGCTTATGCAAAATTGAATGTTCAGTCTATTTCAAAAATTAATATTTTTGATTATTGGGGAATAATACACGCTATAAATAGCCCGACTGATTAAGAAACAGCCTCGTCTATCATTTTTTGTAGTTCACCAGATTTATGTAAATCCAATGTTATGTCGCAGCCACCTATTAGTTCACCTTTTATGTAAAGCTGAGGGAATGTTGGCCAGTCAGCAAACTTAGGAAGTTCCTGCATGATTTCAGAGTCAAGAATCACGTTTACGTATGAAAACTCTTTACCACAACTTTTAAGCGCTTCAACAGTCCTAGATGAAAATCCGCACATTGGCATCTGAGGTGTCCCTTTCATATAAATTATAACGGGGCTTTCTTCAACCTGCTTCTTTATTCTCTCTAATGCTGACATAATCTCTCCTTTGTTAATTCTGAATTATATATCTAGTATACCTACACATCAACATTAAGTTGTAACCATCTTTCTAGTAAGGTAAAGTGCCAAAGTTCATTACCATTTAAATTAGTATAGTTAGTATTTGGTTCATCAAGCAATCTATCAATATACTTTCTGTTATATATATCTCGATTTAATGCTGCATCAGTATTCAGTACTTTTTTACAATAATGGTAAAACTTGCCTTCAATAATTTTAAGTGGCGGCACAGGGAAATAGAATTTATCTCTATAAATGATTTCTTTTTTTAGAAAACTTTCAGATAATTTCTTTAGATAATATTTACTTGTATGCTTGATTTTATCAGATCCTTTAATAGACAACATATAAGTAATTAAATCTATATCAAGAAAAGGAACTCTTGCTTCTAATGCATGTGACATTGTCATATTGTCTACACGTTTTACAGGATCATCTATAATGAACATTGAAAGCTCTAATCGAAATACTTTATCTAAAGTAGATAAAGTAGGACTCATTTCGTTCATTGCTCTACTTATATCATTATGAACATAATTACTATAAACGTACTTATTATTTACAATATTTTTATAATTATGAAATGATCTATCAAAATAATACTTAGATAATGTGTCAATTTCATTTAAGCTTTTCTCATTCATAATTTGCTTATACCAAAAATACCCTCCAAAAACTTCATCAGCACCCTGTCCGCTTAAAACAACTTTATTATTCTTGGAAACTCTATTTGATAGTAAAAAAAATGCTGATGAGTCTTGACTAAACATAGGTTCACTCATGTTAGATATAACCAAATCTAGATTATTAAATAACTCATCATCATTAATTTTGTATTTAACATGTGAAGTCTTAAAATCCTTTGCTACTAAATCTGAATAATAAAATTCATTACCCACTTCTTCATTGACAGTATTAAACCCAATGGAGTATGTATCTATTTGTTCTTTGAATTTTTTTGCTAGCGCAGTAATTAAACTTGAGTCCAGACCCCCAGATAATAGAATACCAACTGGTACATCAGCTATATTAAGCCTTTTCTCTACAGCTTTTTTGAGAAGATATGTTGAATGCTCTGTAATTTCTTGTTCTTTATGATTCTTTATTTCAACTTCATTAATATCAAAATATTTATTTAAATAAGATTCTCCAGATTGTGTAATTTTCAAAGTATGACCTGGCTCTAATTTATGTATACCACTTATTATTGTATGTGGAGCAGGCACCACTGAGTGAAGCATAAATTGATACTGAAGCGCTATAGGATTAATTTGAGGTTTTTCATTCTTATTTATGAGACCATTCATTGAAGATGAAAATCTAAACTCATTATTATCTAGAGTATAATAGAGGGGTTTTATTCCTATTCTGTCCCTAGCTAGAAACAAGTTATTCTTTTTTGTGTCATAGATTGCAAATGAAAAAACACCATCTAGATAATTTACACATTCACTCCCATACTCAATATATAAGCGTATAATGACTTCTGTGTCTCCGGAAGAATTGAAAAAATGACCTTTTGTAATAAGATTTTTTCTGAGTTCTTTATAATTATAAATGACGCCATTAAATATAATGACTAAATCATTAATTTTCATTGGCTGATTAGATTTATCAGAGGTATCAATTATTGATAATCTATGATGGCCAAGAAATATATTTTTTTCTTTGTAGGTACCTTTTGAATCATTCCCACGGCTCGCAATTGAGTCCATCAACTTTGTTAATTTAACATTATCAAATTGACTTTTATTAAATCTAAATTCACCGCATATCCCGCACATTTTAAGAGTATCTCCTATAGATTAAAAACACATCTTCATTTATCATTAACATAATTTTAATCAACAAATGAGGTATATATGAATCCTTTATTATCAATCAAAGGTACTATAATTCTAGGTTTTGTTCTAGCTGTAGTATTTACAATGATATTGGCTGATGGTTCTTTCCCTATTAATGGAGAAGGTTATATTAGATGGTTGCATTATCTATCAGGAATTACCTGGATAGGTCTTCTTTACTATTTTAATTTTGTACAAGTACCGGCTATGGCTAAGGCTACAGCTGATAAAGAACCAGGACCTGCTGCTATTGGTAAATATGTAGCTCCTTTAGCTCTATTATGGTTTAGATGGGGAGCTGTTGTAACTTGGGTTACAGGCGCAGCTTACCTAGGACATCATGGACAGTTTGTTGCTGCATTTACTTTTGCAGGTGGTTATAGCTCAGTTATTGGTGCTGGAGCTTGGCTTGGAACCATTATGTTGTTTAACGTATGGGTTTTAATCTGGCCAAATCAACAAAAAGTTTTGGGAATGGTTGAAGCTACAGCTGACGAAATAGCTTCTGCTAAAAAGACAGCTCTTTTAGCTTCTAGAACAAATACTGCTCTAAGTATACCAATGTTATTATTTATGGGCGCTGCTCATCACACTGAATTATCAAGTGTGGCACTTACAATCTTAAACACTTTAGTTTAATCAAAAAAAAACCTAACCTGAATTCTCAGGTTAGGTTTTTAAATATGAAATACAACTAGTTTAGAATCTATGTGTAAGACCAATACCTCTAGTTGTTACGTCAGACCCTGTTGAATCAAAGTCTTGTTTAGCATAACCGAATGTTAGGTCGGAAGTTTTGCTAAGATTCATTTTAGCTGACAATCCAAGTGTTTTATAATCTTGAGTAGCAGCACCGTCAGAATCACCTTTTGCATAAACAACTTGTAAGTCTGTAGATCCCATAGAATAGTGAGTTCCAATAGTTGTAACGTCACCTTGTGCACCACTAATGTTAGAGTAACTTCCATCTACTTGAAGATCTTCAAGTGAGACGAATACTCCAGCATTTGGTAATACCTTCATTGAAGCATAGAATCTATCATTACTTGTTCCACTATCTTGTGAATGACTTCTAGAATAACCAATGACTAATCCAGGCATAAACATATCTTTGAGTTGAAGACCCATAGCATAGTCACCTTGATCTGTATTTGATTGATCGCCGGCAGCTGTTTCTGAATCATTAACAGCGACCATATAGGATAGCTCTAAAGGCCCCATTTGATTGTGATATGCAAACATTCCTTCAGCATTACCATCTATACCAGCATTACCTGTGCTTGTAGCGCCGTGTTGGTTCATTGCCCAAGCAGTATCAATGTTGTGGTCAAATTGACCCATAGTTTTATATGGAGTCTCATATGTACCTGCACCAAAATAACCAAGACCTGTTTTTAAGCCTAAATTACCTACATGAAGGTTAAATGTTCTACAATCATTAGTAGTATTACAGTTTGTAACACCATCTTCTGATGTACCATCGATACCATCGAATTTATATTCAAGGTTACCGATTAATTGAAGACCGCCACCTAAGTTTTCTTTGAATTTAAGACCAAGTCTACTCTTATTTCCACCATCTTCTAAAGACTCATCATCAGCTGAACCGCTGCCAACTTGTCTGTCATCATATCCAACATACATACGTCCATAGAAATGTACACCAGAAGATGATTTTGCAGATGACATAGCACTATGTCCATTATCAGACATTGCGTGCCCACCTGCATAAGAAGCTAATGAAAATGACGTAAGTAATAAAATACTTAATAGTTTTTTCATGTTTTCCCCTATTTGTTTAACGTTAACACGAGTATTTTAGGGCAAATTGCACCAAAAATAAACATCTTTGTCAGTAATCACTTAATCAATCTGATTATGTGGCTTTATAAATTAATTGATATAGAATGTCTTTTTCATGAGAAAATGATGGAACTATGAACAGCAATATAATGCCAACCTATAATAGGAAGCCTGTAACCTTTGTTAGAGGAGATGGAGTCTATCTATATGATGATAAAGGTAATAAATATCTAGATGCACTATGTGGTCTTGCTGTAACAAGTCTAGGACATTCTCATCCCATCATATCGAGAATAATTAAGGATCAATCACAAACTCTACTACATACATCGAATGCATTCATTATCGAGCAGCAAGAACTGCTTGCAAAAAGATTATGTCAACTAACGGGTATGGATAACGCTTTTTTTTGTAATTCTGGGGCAGAGTCAGTAGAAGCTGCTATAAAAATTGCTAGAAAATATGGACATGAAAGAGGGTATAGAAGTCCCAAAATTATAGTTATGTCGAATAGTTTCCATGGCAGAACGATGGGGGCTATGAGTGCTACGAGTAATAAAAATTCTCATGAATCATTTGGTCCAATCATAGACGGTTTAATAAGAGTTCATTTTAATAATATAGACGAAATCAGAAATGTAATAACTTCAAATGAAGATATTGCCGCAGTTTTACTCGAACCTATCCAAGGTGAGGGAGGAATTATATCCTGTGATTTATCATATCTAAAAGAATTAGATAGGTTGTGTAAGGAAAATAATATATTGCTCATGGCCGATGAAGTGCAATCAGGCTTTTGTAGGACAGGCAAATGGTTTAGTTATCAACACTTCAATATTATTCCTGATGTTATAATGGTAGCAAAAGCTCTAGGTAATGGTATCCCTATCGGAGCATGTCTTGCCAGAAATGAAGCAGCAAAAATACTAACAGCAGGCATGCATGGCTCTACCTTTGGAGGTAATTACATGTCTACGGCGGTTGGACTCACTGTATTAGATATAATGAGAGACTCACAGATATGTATGAACGTTAAACATATAAGTAATACAATGAAAAGGGCTGTTGATACCCAATTAAAATCACTCAATGTAGTAAAAGAAATTCGAATTTATGGAATGATGATAGGTATTGAATTGAAAGTAAATTGCACGGAACTTGTTGTTAAAGCTCTTGAAAAAGGTTTAGTTTTAAATGTAACTAAAGAAAAAGTTATTAGACTTTTACCTCCTTTAATTTGTAAAGAAGAACATATTTTAAAAATAGTCGATATAATAAAACAGTTAATTTTAGAAAATTATGAAAACTAGACACTTTAGATCTCTTATAGACATTAATGCAAATGAATTTAATAAAATAATTCAAGATGCTATTTCATTCAAAGCCCTAGATAAAAGCAATAGTGTTCCTAGAGACTTTACTAACAAAACACTTGCAATGATTTTTAAAAAAAATTCGACAAGAACTAGAGTTTCTTTTGAGACAGCTATGTTTAAGTTGGGAGGACATGCAATATTTTTATCAGAGGATTCATCCCAATTAAAAAGAGGAGAAGATATATCAGATACAGGTAAAGTCCTATCAGGAATGGTAGATTTAATTATGATTAGAACTAATACTCATGATGAAATTAAAAAACTTGCGAAGAACTCATCAGTCCCCATAATAAATGGATTATGCAACCTATTTCATCCATGTCAATTATTAGCAGACATGCAAACAATTACTGAAATTAAAGGCAATAACCTATCAGGAATGACAATGGCATGGATAGGTGATGGTAATAATATGTGTAATTCATACATTAACGCATCTAAGTTATTAGGGTTTAAGCTAAAAATTTCTACACCTCATGGTTATGAACCTGATAGTTATACGCTAGAAAAATTTGGCGAAAATGTGGAGATTTGTGAATTACCTGGCTCTGCTGCTGAACAAGCTGACGTTGTCACAACTGATGTCTGGACAAGTATGGGAGATGAAAAAGAGGATGAAGAAAGAAAAAAAATATTTAAAAGTTATCAAGTTAATATGAATCTTATGTCAAAAGCTAAAGATGATGCAACTTTTCTACACTGCTTGCCTGCACATAGAGGTGAAGAGATAGATAGTATGATTATTGATTCTAAATATAGTTCAGTTTGGCAACAAGCGCACAATAGATTGTATAGTAGCATGGCCTTAATAAAATTTTTGTTGACGTTACAAGACTAAAGATTCCTAATTAAATTTTCTCTGATAATTCTGTTATCACACTTTAAGACTTTATTAATTGTTTTTCTAATCATTTTAGTATCACTGTTTAGAATTATACTTTTCACTTCTGGTATAGCCTGAGGATGCATACTAAAAGAGGTGAGCCCAAGACCAAGAAGAACTTTTGTATAAAATGCTTCTCCGGCCATTTCACCACATACGCTCACATCAATTCCAGCTTTATTGCAAGAATCAATAACTTTTTTTATAAGATTAAGCACAGCAGGTTCTGTTGGATCATAAAGATTAGACACCTCATCATCGATACGATCTATTGCAAGAGTATACTGAACTAAATCATTTGTTCCAATAGACATAAAATCAATGTGCTTAGATAATATATCTGCCTGTAAAGCACAAGCAGGAACTTCTACCATTATTCCTAGCATGTATTCTTCTGTAAACTTTTTTCTTTCATTTTTTAATTCAATTTGCGCTTCATTTATAATTTCTTTAGCCATGTATATTTCATTTACATTTGTAATCATTGGAATTAATATTCTAAGTTTTTTATTATAGCCAGCTCTGAGCATGGCTTTAATTTGAGTTTTAAAAATTTTCTTTTCCACAAGACTATATCTAATACCTCGAAGACCAAGTGCAGGATTTTTGGCTATATCACCTGCCTTTATATTTTCTGAAACTTCCTTATCTGAACCTATATCAAGAGTTCTAATAGTTACAGTTTTCTTTATCATGCTTTTAAAAACTTTTTTGTATGCTAATACCTGTTCTTCTTCAGATGGAAGACTACATCGATTCATGTAAAGATATTCTGTTCTATAGAGTCCTATACCGTCACAGTTGTTATCTAAAAACTTCACTTCTTCCGATAATTCTATATTGGACATAATTTTTATAATTTTGCCATCGCTTGTAATTGATTTCTTTTTTAGAACTTTTTTCAGACTTTGTTCATAAGAGGTATTTTTATCATGAAGGCTCTTGAAATATTTAATTTCATTTTGATTTGGATTAATTATAATTTGATTATTTTCTGAATACATAATAAGCATGTCATTATCTTTAATAATATTATTTAATGAGTCAGCTTTAACCATCATAGGCAAAGATAGGCTTTTGCTAAGAATGGCACTATGAGAGGATTTACTTCCATGCGATGTAATTACTCCCGATGCATGATTATAATAAATATCGATGATTTCTTTTGGAGTAATTTCATCTGTAATTATAATTTTATTTTTTAAATTCACTTTCTTTAGATTTGAACTATTTTTATTGTCTCTTAAAATATCTAATAGACTTATAACCATTTGCTTTATATCTATTAATCTCTCTCTTATATATTTATCTTCTATTCTTTCAAATTCATTTTCAATTTTTTGATATTCTGTAGCAATTGACCAATTAGCAGTGTAAAGATTATTTTTGATCTTTTTTGTTATGTTTTTTTGAAAGCTCTTGTCTTCAATAAAATGGATTTGAGTTTCTATAAGTTTTGTAATTGCCGTATTATCTTTAACTTTATCCCTTGATTTCTCATATCCTTTCCTAATGTTTATTAAAGATTTTTTAAATTTTTCAATCTCTTTAGGAATTTGAGATTTTTTAATATAAGAAGGAGCATAGTCGATATTATTTTTATCAATATAGACTGCGTGTCCAATACATATGCCTTTTGATATACTTTCACTATTAATGATTAAACTCATAAACCCTCATCAAAACCATTTAGGAACAATTCTTCTATTGAATCCATAGCCTTTTCTTGATCCTCGCCTGTTATGTTTACTTTTAATACTGATCCTTTCGATGCAGATAACATTAATAATTTCATAATACTTCTAGCATCAGCACTTTTATTGTCTTTTACAAGTATAATCTCGGATTTAAAGTTATTTGATAAAGCTACTAACTTAGCTGCAGCTCTAGCATGTAGACCTAATTTATTAAGTATTACTAGGTTTTTTGAAATCATTACTTTTATAACTTCATTATCCCAGTAATTCCGCCATCTACTGCTTTATTAGCAAGGTCATTAAGAGAATCGGATGAATAATTGAACACATTTAAAAGCATAGATAGGTTTAACCCAGCAACTATCTTAATATTCTTATAACCAATAGATTTAGCAATATTTGATGGTGTTGTCCCTATTATGTCAGTCAAAATAAGAACTCCATGGCCTTGGTCAAGGAATTTAACGTACTTTTGCCCCAACTCTTTAACATCATTTGGTTGATCATAATTGTCAACTGATAATATTTCTACACGAAAAGGATTTTTACCAAATACTGATGTTGCAGTTAGCAACATTTGTTTACCAATGTCGCTGTGAGTAATCATTAATATTCCAACATTCATACTATATATAATTCAAATTATCAGATTCAAGACTAGTTATAACCTGTTCACTATTTCTAGAATTTCTTATTTTTTTTCTATTTGATATATTATCAAGAATTTGACTTAATGATGATAGAAGGGTTAGGTGGTCTTCTGTTTGTTCGTAAGGGACTATTAAGCAAATGATAATATCAACATCAAAATCGTCAATATTATCAAAATCTATCGCTTCCTCTAAAACTACAACAGATATAAATGGCACATTTATTCCCTCTAACCTAGCATGAGGTATTGCTACTCCGTTTCCCACAGACGTTGATCCTAATTTTTCTCTTTCATAAAGCTTATTAAAAATAATATCTGTATCAATCCCCGTTGCTCTACTCAATATTGATGCTAATTTTTCCAAAACACTTTTTTTGCTTTTACTATCATCATTGATAGATACATGTGAATTATCAAACTTTATATTTAACATTTAATTCTTCTGTTAGTTGAGTTTTCTATATTTAATTTTTCTCTATATTTTGTAATAGTTCTTCTAGCAACAGATATCCCTTGACTATTAAAATATTTTGCAATTTCATTATCACTTGATGGTCTTTTTTTATCCTCTTTTTTTATCAGTTCATCAATCATTTTCATTATCACTTTGGATGATATCATTTTTCCCGTATCGGTAGTTAACTCAGAAGAGAAGAAATACTTAAGTTCAAATACTCCTCGAGGAGTTTGAACATACTTTTCATTGGTCGCTCGCGATACTGTTGACTCATGTATGTCTAACTTATCAGCTATTTCTTTTAGAGTTAAAGGTATCAGACCCATTTCTCCATTATCTAAAAATTTAGCTTGTTTTTGAAAAATTTCTTTACAGACATTTAGAATAGTTAGATTTCTATTTTTTATAGAATTTATAATGAAATTAGCCATGTTATGATTTTTTTCTAGGTATTCTTTATCAGTTTTAATTTTACTATCTTTCATTAAGGAGATGTAATCCTTGTTCAAAATAAGCTTCGGAGTATTTTTTGTTGATTCAACAATCCACTTATCCTTTCTCTTAAAAATAACCACATCTGGATGAATCTGATAGAAATCTAATTTTTTGCTTATTTTTAATCCAGGTTTAGGATTAAGACTCTTGATTAAGTCTATCGCTTGCATTTGATAAACATTCTTATCATTAAACTTTGAAAACAAATCATTAAACTTGGAGTTTTCATTAATTTCCATCTTGCTTAGGTGATAGATTATTTTTTTTGCATCATCAAGGTGCTGGGATTCATTATGTAGAGCATCTAACTGAATAGATAGAGAATCACATAAATCTATTGCACATGTTCCAATCGGATCAAATCTTTGCAATGTATGTAAGACATAAAAAATATCTTGAAATGTAACTTGTATTAATCTGTTTGCTTGTATAAAAATTTCTCTTAAATCTTCTGTCAAGTATCCATTATCATTTACACAATCAATGATAATAACAGCTATTGTTTTTTCACTTTCTGAAAGTTTTGAAGCTTGAAGTTGTTTTATTAAATGTTCTCTTAAATTATCAGAATCAAGATGATAGTTTAATATATCATCAATATCTGTATCTTTGGTATGATTGGATTTTACGATATTATAATCTATTTGATATTCATCCTCTTTTTCAAGGAAAGGGTTTTCTAGAATAATATCATCAATTTCTTTATGCAAATCTAGGGCGCTCATTTGCAATATATTTATAGCCTGTCTAGTTTGGGGCGATAATATCTTTTTTAGGCTTGTACTAGTTGATTGTATGAGCTTGTTCACAATTTGAAAGTTTCACCTAGATATACTTTTTTGACATTATCGTTTTCTAATAAATCTTTTGTCTGTCCAGAAGCAAGAACTTTTCCAGAATTTATTACATATGACTTATTGCATATCTTAAGAGTTTCTCTAACATTATGGTCAGTAATTAAAATTCCAATATTCTCTTTGGAGAGATTTTTTATTATTTCTTGTATATCTATCACTGATAAAGGATCAATCCCAGCAAATGGCTCATCTAGCAATAAAAATTTTGGCTTTAAAGCAAGTGCTCTTGCTAATTCAACTCTTCTTCTTTCTCCTCCTGAGAGCTGGGTGCCTTTTGTAAATAAAAATGATTCTAGATTAAATTTAGATATTAAATCGTCTAAAATCAGTTGCTTTTCGTTTTTATCAAGTAATTTAGTTGTATCTAGTATTGATTTTATATTATCTATTGCCGTCATATCTCTAAATATAGATGGCTCTTGAGGAAGATAGCTAATGCCATGCTCAAATCTTTTATGAATAGGAGATAAAGTAATATCCATATCATCTATCAGTATTTTACCTGAATCAGTTTTTATTAAACCCACAGCCATATAGAAAGTTGTAGTTTTTCCAGCTCCATTTGGACCTAGTAACCCTATTACCTCGCCGGATGAAACATCGATTGTAATGTCATCAACCACTTTTTGAGCATTATATGATTTTTCTAGATTTTTACATTCGAGTGTAGGCATATTATTTTATATTAAATGTTGTGATGACTTTTTTTGTAATTTTTTTCTTAATAATATCACTTGGTGAGTTATCAACGGTCCATTCATTAGTTTTGGTATTATAAATCATTTTATTACCTTGTATAATTCTTATTCCTTCCTTATCTTTTATTTCTCTTTTGGTGTCTTCTAGGAGTACGATTAATCCAGCATCTAAATCCGCTGACATTCCTACACCCGTTGTTTTTGAATTTTCAGTAATTATGGTGACATCCTTATCAGTCTCAATTAGATCACGAGAAACATAAAAAATAGCATATGACGTATACATTTTTATAGGAGGGCTATTATCATTTTCGGTTCTTTTAACATAAACATTATTTTTTAAATAAATTTCATCCATAGTTCCTGTGGGATCAATTGCAGTATTAGATTTTACAACTGTCTTTGAGGACACTCTATATAACTTAAGCTCAGGTCTATTTACAAATATCATATCATTACTGAAGGTTTCCATGAGTTCGCCGTCTAAGCTCCACTGAATTTTCATATCTTTATCATTTTTTATTGTTGAAAAATTTAGAACTTGGTTTTTCACTACTCCAGGGTTGGATAATTCATTGCTTTCAAGATAAGTAGTAAGGGCAAGACAAGCAATTAGCAGTATGTATTTTTTCATATTAAACATGGATTTTAGATAAATATATCAAATCACATATATCTCTAATAGCACCATTACCTCCATGTCTAGGAGTAATCCAATCGAAATCTAATTTTCTCAATATAGAGTTAGAATTAGGAACTATCACAGATAAACCTACATATTTGAGAAGTTCAATGTCTACAGTATCATCTCCAACAAAACAAATTTCATCAGCTTTAAACTGCACATTTTGCTTATGGAATGATTTTAATTTATCTCTACTACCTTGTATTATCGTATCTATACCTAATTCATTACCTCTTATATCTACACATGGTGATTTACGTCCTGATATAATCATTGTTTGAACACCAATAGATTGAATTATTTTTATACCATGTCCGTCTTGCGCATGAAACTTTTTGCTTTCATTACCTTGATGGTCATAATATAGTCCACCATCTGTCAAAACTCCATCCACATCAAATACAAGCAGCTGTATTTTTTTTGCTTTATTTATTAGATCAGTCGTGTATTGATCCTTCGTTAATTCTATGATGGCTGAATGATCAATCATATTATTTTAAAGATTTAATTATATCTTGTATGGTAATTAACCCAACTATTTTTGATTTATCTACTACAGGTAAGATACTAATATTGTTTTCTTCTAATACTGAAAGAGCCTCTGCAGCTAGTTTGTCTCTGCTGATTGTGTATGGATTTTTTGTCATTAATTTTCCTATTAAAATTTCGTTATAATTATTATATTCAGTCATTATTCTTTTTATATCACCGTCGGTGATTACTCCAGAAAGTTTATTCCGGCTATTAACAACTAGTACTATTCCTAAATTGCGCTTAGCAGTAATCTTGAGTAGTTGAGAAAAAGTTGAGTTCATATTTAGTATAGGAATATTCTTTCTGATCATTATGTCAGAGACATTAATTAGTAGTCTTCTTCCTAACGTTCCTGCTGGATGCGTTTGTGCAAAATCTTGTGTTGTGAACCTTTTCTTAGCTGCCACTGTTAAAGCTAAGGCATCTGATATAGCCAACGCACATATAATACTAGATGACGGCGCCAAGTTATTTGGACAAGCTTCTCGAGTCACAGATGCATCTAAAGCTAAATCTGAAGATTTTGCCAATTTAGATGACATATTTCCAGTGATGGAAATTATTTTGCATTTTAAAACTTTGAGAGATGGTAGAAGTTTAATAATTTCTTGAGTCTCACCAGAATTTGAATATGCAATAATAATATCTTTTTTCTGAATAGCACCCATGTCTCCATGCAATGCTTCAGTGGCATGGATGAATACTGAAGGCGTACCTGTACTACTAAGTGTTGCTGCCATCTTCATAGCAACATATCCTGATTTACCTAATCCAATAGTAATTACCTTTCCTGAATACAGAGCAATTAAATCACAAGCTGTGTCAAAATCTGAATCAATTTTACTAAGAGTTCGATTAAGAGAAGATACTTCTCTTTTGATAATTTCTTTTGCTAATTGTTTATTTGTTTTTTTACTCATTATTATTTAAATATAGATTCAATATATAGGAAATATGTTATTACTAATACTGTCGAATATACAGTTTTTAAATTATTTTTCGATTTAATGGCTAAATAGAATATTAAAGTACTAAAAGTTAATAACATAAAATCTCTTAATAAATTAGTGTCATCAAAAAAAGCAGAATTGATGAGGCCCGCTGTTGTCATAGCGATAGCAATATTGAATGTATTTGATCCTATAATGTTACCTATTATAAAATCAGCTTTCCCTTTTCTCGCAGACTGAATACTTGCTGCTAATTCTGGTAAGCTAGTACCCAGCGCAACAAGCGTAAGCCCAATTACATATGAGGTAACTCCTAAAAAAAGTGCAATCTCAGTGGCACCTGTTATGAAAAGATTTGAACCATATATTAGAAGAATAAGCGAGGAAGTTAAATATAGAAATAAAACTATGACACTATACTTTTTAGTATTTACATTTTTATTTTCTTCTTTGTTGGGTTTAAAAAAATAAATACTTATTAAGAAAGCTGAAATTAATATAAGTGAGTCGGAGATCGTAAAAGTTTTATCAAAAAATATTAAAATAAAAGCTATACCTCCTAAAATAATCATGCTTATGAATGGCCTCGAAGGCAATGAAAGATTAAATTTATCTAAATTAACAAACAGTATAGAAATTGAAAACACTAAAGCGATATTTGATATGTTTGAACCTAGTGCATTCCCTACTGCTAATATTGTCTCATTTTGCATAGCAGATTCAATAGAGACAAAAATCTCCGGAGCAGATGTTGCAATGCCTATTAGAAAAAAACTTGCATAAAAACTTGAGATAGAGAAGGTGCTTGCAGTTCTTTCTGTTGTTGTTACCAATAAATCTGAACCTACTAGTAGAAAAACTAGACCTAAAAATAAGATAGATACAGCTTCTATCATGATGTTAAATTTTGAGATATGTAATATTTATCTTTTGAATTAGTAGTTAATTTCAAGAACATCAATTTCAAAGTCTTGAACATCCTTTCCATCAGTTATCATTTTAGCTCTACGTTGTAGATATGATTCTCTTAAGAAAATGTATTTATCTTTAGCAGCTGTATCAAGAATCTTGGACGCTTTGAGCAAGTTAGCTCTTGTATCTATGACATTTGTTGCCTGTACCAATTGTCTTTCTTCATGATGTAATTCTGTATGGACCGGAGATATACTTTTATCCATAGCTATATCTGTATAAAACCCTGGAGCATCTCTAAATGAGCTGGGTCCAAAAAATGGTAGTATTAAATAAGGACCTGATGGTATGCCATAAAAACCAAGAGTCTGACCAAAATCCTCTTTATGTCTCTCAATTCCAATAGTGCTTGCAACATCAAATAGTCCTAATACTCCAATAGTAGAATTAATTATGAGTCTGCCAGATGAAGACAATGTCTTATCTATGTTTAATTGTAATGCACTGTTTATAATTGTGCTAATTTCGCCGAGATTATTGAAAAAGTTTGAAATACTATCTTCTACAGGATCTGGGGTTACTGCTTGGTATCCTTTTGCAATCGGCTCTAGTATTGAGTCATCTATAACTTCGTTGAAATTAAAGATAGCTCTATTCATTGGTTCTAAAGGATCATCCTCTGAAGAATATGCACTGTTAGTAGCAGTGAATAATATGAAAATAAGCGTTAATATCGATAGAATCGAGAACGGATACTCTATTTTTTTTGATTTAACCATTAACATTTCTAAATTATATACTAAAATGAGCTTGATGATTAAAAAAATATTAATCTTATTTTCATTCATATTAATAACGCTCCCAGCGCATTCTGAAGATGGACCCGATGTCTTTTTAAAAAAATCTGTTGATGAAATATCAAATCTTGTATCTAAAAATAAAGATAGATTTGAAAGAGATGAAAATTTTTTAAGGCAGAAGATGAACACTATAGTTATGCCAAAACTTGACATCCCTTTGATGTCTAGAATCATCTTAGGTAAGAAAATTTGGTTGTCTATGTCTGAACAACAAAAGCTCGATTTTGTCTCAGCATTTAAATATCGGATGACCAGCACGTACATGAAATCAATAACTGCATTCGATGGCGAAAAGATTGTATTCCTCCCTTTCGAACCTGGTAAAAGACCTAATTTAGCTTTAGTTAAATCGAAATACATTATACCCGCAGGGAATATAGACGTTGATTATAGACTAATTAAAAATACAGAAGGTTGGAGAGTATACGATATTATTTTTGAAGGTATTAGCTTGATGAAAAACTATCGAGCAGATTTTAGGGAGCACGTTTCAGAAAGCGGGATTGATTCATTAATTAAAAGTTTAAATAAATAATATCAATTATACAGGCTTAAATGAAATAAGAAGTCTAGGTAATAATGTCAATACAGCAATAAGCGCAACGAACATTGCGAAACCTGTAAGCAAACCAAATATTATCGTTGGTATAAAGTTAGATAATATTAATATAGAAAAGCCAAAAATAACTGTAATACCAGTAAAGAATATCGCATTACCAATTGTTGAGTGGCATTCAAGTATAGTTTTGTTGTAGTCGTGATGATTTTTTAGTTCCTCTTTAAATCGATAAATATAATGAATGCTGTTGTCTACAGCAATACCAACTGTTATCGCAGCCACAGTTATTGTCATCATATCTAAAGGTAGTTTTAGTATGCCCATTATTCCAAGCACTAACAGCGCTGAAATCAAATTAGGAATGATGCCAATTAACATCAAAGAAAAAGACTTAAACAATATTAGGAACATTAATGCAATTACTAACATTACAAAGCCTAGTGACTTTATTTGAGAGTCAAAAAGACTTTGTAACATGTTATTGTATAAAAGCAGTATACCTGTAAGGGTAATCTCCTCTGATTCTAAGTATTTATCATTACTTAGATCATTTTGAATGTCTTTGATAAGCTCCGCTCTTCTAAGCTCTTGATTAGAGTCTAATATTCTCACACTTATTCTAGCCTCATTGTCATCGATAGAAAGATATGGAGTGACAGCTATATCTTTCACCTCTTTTGGCAACTTTTTGTAAAGTAGTGACATTTCTAGGCTATTCAATTCTTTATTGTCATTCACAATTTCTGCAATACGTATAGATGATGCAAATGATAAAACTTTTCCTATGTATTTGTTCTCATCAAGATAATCATGAACATATTTTATCTTATTTACTTTGTCTGTCGTAAACCAGTTAGATTCTATAGAATCTTCATCACCAAACAAATCGCTGAACTCCTCATCTTCATTTTTAGTGTTAGGTTCTTCAAACTTAATAATTACATCCATTGGAGTTGTGCCTCCAAGCTTGTTATCTATCAGTTGCATGCCTTTATATATTTCTGTATTAGATCTGAAATAATTAATAAAACTATTTTCTACCTTAAGCTGATTGAGACCATATATAGTTATTAGTATGAGTAAGGAAAATACTATATATATAGATTTTTGTGATTTAATAGTAATCCTTGCTAGATACTCAGTAAACAACAGTTTTGTTTGACTGTTATTAACTAAAGAATTGTTTTTATTTGAATATAACATTATCAAACATGGAAGAAGAATGAACGAAGTTATAAATAGTGTGGTAAGACCGAATACCATCATGTAACCAAAGTCGATGACCGGTTTAATATCACTCATAATTAATGATGCAAACGCTACGATTGTTGTTAAAGCAGTATACAGACACGGCCAAACCATTTTTTGTAACGTACTTAAGACTGACTCTTTTTTATTACATTTTAATGTCGAATAAATTTGTCTATATCTAACTATTATATGAATATTCATTGAAAGAGTGAGTATTAACATTAGTGAAATAAAATTTGACGATATCACTGTTACTTTCCAATCTAGAAAACCAAGAAGACCAAGCATAAATAACACTGAATAAACACAATTGACTACTGGAGTCATTACCCAGATTAATTTTTTAAAAATAATTACCAGAGTGCTCAATATGAAAATTAAGACCCCAAGTCCGAAATTTATTAAATCATTTCTAATGAACGTAATCATGTCGTCAGTAATCATAGGTATTCCGCCTAATCTAATTTCATATCTTTCATTTGTGTATTTCTTTTGAATCGTTCTTACTTCTTCTATAAGTTTGCTAATTTGTTTGTTATGTTTTTCATACAAATCATCATGTATTCGTTTTTTTATTAAATATTCTTCTTTTAAATCAGAATCTATCTTATATTTTTCAAATAACTCATCTCGTTTTACTCTTGCTATTTTAAGATTATCATTATCTTTAATTAGTATTTGCATAGCGGTAGTCTTTGCATCATTACTTATTACTAAATCTTTATATACTGGGCTTGTAAGGATTTCGCTTCTTGCCATATCAAGATTAATATCATCACTAAATATATTCGGAACATTATCAATCAACTCTGTAAGTGGCTTATTGGAACTAGTTACCAAAGGTATATTGACAATAGATGTAACAGATTGAATGTTTTTTAATTTGCTTATTCTTTCTGATATGATTTTAATATAATCAAGAGTATCTTTGGAAAATATGTCGTTTTTATTGTCTGTTATCGTCAATACTAAAAAATCATTTGTTTTATATCTACTGCTAACTTCTCTAAATAATTTTAAATCTTTGTCATCTTCTAATATCAACGTATCTGCAGAAGCATCTAATTTGAAGTTGTCTATATTAGACAGAGACATAATTAACATTACTACTAAAAATGCTAATGTGAGAGTAGGATGTCTTAGTATATATTCTTCATAAATCTGAGAGATCTTTTTTTTCATAGCTTTATTGAGTATAAACTTTTAGAATACCGAAACAAACTCAAAAATAGATATGGACAAATTATTAATTCAAGGCAACCAATCCTTGTCAGGATCAGTTAAGATTTCAGGAGCTAAAAACTCTGTTTTGCCTATGTTGTGCGCTTCAGTAATGTCCTCAAAAGGATCTGTTGAACTAGAAAATGTTCCTCATTTACATGATGTTACCACTACTACCAGACTACTAACCCAGATGGGAGTAAGAGTCACGATGGATGAATTCATGAAAATTAGTCTTGATGCTAATAGTATCCATAATTTATATGCGCCATATGACTTAGTTAAAACGATGCGTTCCTCTATTTTAGTACTAGGTCCGCTATTAACTAGATTCGGCGAAGCTAAAGTTTCTCTTCCTGGAGGATGTGCAATTGGAATGAGACCAGTTGATATGCACTTAGAGTCTTTAGAAAAGATGGGAGCGGAAATTAAAGTCGAGAGTGGTTATATTCATGCTAAATCAAAAAGACTGCGAGGAGCCAATATTATTTTTTCAACAAAATCTGTCACAGGTACGGAAAATATTATTATGGCTGCGACGTTAGCAGATGGTACTACTAAGATTGAAAATGCTGCAAACGAACCTGAAATAATTGATTTATGCGAATTTTTAAAAAAAATGGGCGCCAAAATTAGTGGCTATGGAACAGATACAGTTGAGATTGAAGGTGTCGACTCACTCCATGGAGCTTCGCACAATCCTTTACCAGATAGGATTGAAGCAGGAACATTTATGGTTGCCGCTGCCATCACACAAGGAGATATAGAAATAAACAATATTATTCCAGAGCATTCTCAAGCTGTGATTAATAAATTAACTGAGGCTGGGGCAGATATTATATCCATGAATAATTCTGTAAGAGTAAAAATGAACAAAAGACCAAGTGCAATTAATATTGAAACAAATGCCTATCCACACTTTCCTACGGACATGCAAGCTCAGATTACTGCGCTGAATACATTAGCTAAAGGAGAGAGTTTTGTTAAGGAGAATATTTTTGAAAACCGATTTATGCATATCCAAGAACTTCAAAGAATGGGCGCAAAAATAACAGTTAAAGAAAATATTGCATATATAACTGGTAAAGATAAGTTATATGGGGCTCCCGTTATGGCTACTGATTTAAGAGCTTCAGCAAGTCTTATCCTGGCTGGTTTAGCTGCTGAGGGCGTTACTGAAATTGGGAGAGTCTATCACATCGATAGAGGCTATGATTGCATTGAAGAAAAACTTCAGTTAATTGGTGCTAGGATTTCAAGAAAACCCATGTAAAATGCTATCAAATGATTAGATTAGCCATATCCAAAGGTAGAATTTTAGAACAAGCCATAGATATTCTTAGTAAGAATAATATTATCTGTAAATATAATCCGTTAGATACTCGAAAGCTTATCATACCTACAAATAGATGCGAACTTGAGATAGTTGTCATCAAAGCAACAGATGTCCCACTATACATAGATTCAGGAAAGGTTGATCTAGGAATCGTAGGAATTGATACACTTCTTGAAAATTCTGCCTCAAACTATTATCGTCTTGGAGATCTAGAAATATCTAAATGTAAATTGGTAGTAGCAGGTAACTCTGGAACAAAGTATTTTAACAATATGAAGGTTGCAACAAAATATCCTAATGCTGCCAAGAGTTATTTTGAAGAGATAGGTTTACAGTGCTCAATTCTTAAGCTTTATGGATCTATCGAATTAGCTCCAGTGCTTGGTTTGTCTGATTTCATAGTTGATATAGTTGAATCAGGTAAAACGCTTAAAGAAAATAATTTAAAAGAATATGATAAAATAGCCAACATTTCATCACTATTAATTGCTAATAAAGTTTCTTATAAATTTAATAGAACAAAAATAGATACACTTTTCAGTAAGGTAATAAATTATGGTAAATAAAACAGACGATTTAAGAATTATTAATACGCAAGAACTCCTAAGTCCAAGTGATGTTATCCAAGAGTTATCACCTTCAGAATTAGGAATCAAAACAATATTAGAAAGTAGAAGAGAGATTAGTAGAATTCTTAATAGAAAATCAAAGAAATTTATGATTGTTGTAGGTCCATGCTCAATTCATGATGTTGATGCTGCACAAGAATATGCTGTAAGGCTCAAAAAATTGAAAGAAAACCTATCAGAAAACTGTTTAGTTATTATGAGGGTTTATTTCGAAAAACCAAGAACGGTTATTGGGTGGAAAGGTCTTATCAACGACCCTGATCTAGATGGATCATTCAAAATTAATAATGGCATAAAGTTAGCTAGGAAGCTTCTTATTGATTTATCTGAAATGAGTATACCTTGTGGACATGAATTTTTGGACTTGGTAAGTCCACAATATTTATCAGACTTGATAAGCTGGGGGGCTATCGGCGCTCGAACTACTGAGAGCCAAAGTCACAGAGAACTTGCTTCAGGATTATCATGTCCAGTTGGATTTAAAAATGGGACTGATGGTAGTATTCAAATTGCAATTGATGCTATGAATGCGGCACGACATTCACATAGCTTTTTATCTGTCACCAAGGAGGGTAGGTCAGCTATATTCACTACAGCTGGCAACGAAGATTGTCATATTATATTGAGAGGTGGTAATAAGAAAACAAATTATTCTTCTGAGGATGTTAAAGAGTCTGCTTTGATTCTAGAAAAAAATAATTTGAATCCTAATATAATGATTGATGCTAGTCACGCGAATAGTAATAAAAACTATAAAATGCAATCTGTAGTTGTAAATGATGTTAAAAATCAAATTATACAAGGTGAGAAAAATATTATAGGTCTGATGTTAGAAAGTAATTTGATTGAAGGAAATCAGAAAATTAATAGTAAAGAAAATTTAAAATATGGCCAAAGCATAACGGATTCTTGTATTGGTTGGCAGGAAACAGAGGATATAATCTTATCACTCGATGAATCATTAAAAAAAACTTATGAAAATTAAAACCTTAAATTCAACTTCAAAAGATTTTTATATTCATTTATCTAAATATTTAAACTTAAAGGTAAAAAATTCAGAAGCTATTGAGTGTTCAGTAGCGCATATTTTAGATGATTTGCATAAAAAAAAAGATAAAGCATTAATTAAGTTTGCTAAAAAATATGATAATACTAACTATACCAAAGTAAGTGATTCTATTGTATCAAAAAAAGAAATAGAGAATTCTTATAAGCTGGTTCCATATGCTCTCCTGAAAAATATTAAAAAAGCCATAAGTAATATAAAAACATTTTCTAAAAAACAAATTTTACATAGCTGGTCAATAAAAAAAAATGGCTCAACCCTTGGTGAAAAGGTAACACCTATTAAGAAGGTTGGGATTTATGTTCCAGGAGGAAAAGCAAGTTATCCATCTACAGTCGTTATGAATTCAGTTCCAGCTAAAACTGCCGGGGTAGAGGAAATTATAATGGTTTGTCCACCAACAGATGGTAAGCTAAATCCATTAGTCTTGGTTGCTGCAGATCTATGTGGTGTTAATAAGATTTATAAGTTTGGCGGAGCTCATGCAATAGCTGCTTTGGCATATGGCACTGAAAGCATCGAACCGGTTGATAAAATAGTGGGACCAGGAAATATTTACGTCGCAACTGCAAAAAAGATGGTATTTGGAAAAGTGGGCATTGACAGTTTTGCCGGCCCGTCAGAAATACTCATTATTGCTGACAGTTATTCTGATCCTGAGTGTATCGCTATTGATATGTTTGCCCAAGCCGAGCATGACGAAATGGCCCAATCTATTTTACTGACAACTAGTTCTAAACTTATCATTGCAGTAAGTAAAAAAATTAATGCATTGATAAAAAAACAAAAAAGAAAAAAAATTATTAACAAATCCCTAGTTACTAGAGGTCTTTTCATTAAAGTGAAAAATAAATCAGAAATAATTTCTGTAGCAGATAGGATTGCTCCTGAACACTTAGAAATTCTTGGATATGAGAATTTTAAATTAGAAAAAGAGATACATAATGCCGGAGCTATTTTTATAGGAGAGAATAGCCCTGAGGTTTTTGGTGATTATTGTGCTGGACCTAACCATGTTTTACCTACAAGCGGAACAGCGAGATATGCATCTCCTTTGGGTGTTTATGATTTTTTAAAGCGAACAAGCATAATGAAGATTTCTAAAACACACGCAAAAGAGCTTTCACAAATTGCTTCATCTATAGCAGAGTGCGAGGGTTTATATTCTCATTCAGAATCGGCTAAATATAGAAATTAATCATCATTGAATAGATTTGTGTGCCCGTGGCATAACAGAAACCTTTATGATTGTTTCAATAATCTTATTTTGTCTTTTGAATTTTAAAATGATGTCTTCACCAACCTCTAATGAAGCAACTATTTTTACAACTTGTTTAATATTATTAATTTTTATTCCGTCTAAACTCAGGATTATATCATTTGGTAGAATTCCAGATTTATCAGCAGGTCCATTTATTAGCACTTTTGAGATGACCACTCCTTCAGGAGTATCATAAGCCGACATACCTATATATCCCCTAACAACTCTTCCATATTTTATTAATTGTTGAGTAATATTCTTTACTAGATTTGATGGTACTGCTAGACCTATTCCGTCACTCCCTCCACCTAATGATAAATTCATGGTGTTAATACCAATTAGATCACCTTTTATGTTTACCATTGCTCCGCCAGAATTCCCGGGGTTAATGGCAGCATCAGATTGAAGAAATTCATCCAGAGGATTTTCAGTAATATGACCACTATTTGTTCTTGAAATAATTCCTTTTGTTAAAGTTTGTCCTACTCCAAATGGGTTTCCAATTGCCAGAACTATATCTCCTATCTTTACGATAGATGAATCAGAAAAATTAATCGCTTTACCTTTAAAATCGCTCTTCAAGAGAGCTATGTCAGTAATAGCATCTATTCCTACAACCTTTGCTGGGTATACATTGTTATCAAGAGAAATTATATTCACTCTACTAGCTCCTCTAATTACATGTTCATTTGTGACAACATGACCATCATCTGTAACGATAACTCCAGAGCCTCTACCTTTATTAGTCTGAATAGTTACAACTGAATTTTTAACAGCGTTATAAATATGGTTATAAGAATATTTATTTATAATATTTGCATCTTGAGCGTTAGTAGTTTCAGTAATCTTAATTGTTACTGGTTTCTGAGAAATAAATAAATATGAAGCTATTCCAGCTACCACTCCTATTACCATATATTTTAAAAGCTCTTTATACATAATATTAATTTTGTATGACTAAAAGTATATATTAGAGAATCATAATATGATATATTACCGTCAGAATTAAAGTGAGACTGGGAAATGAGCGATAACAATAATTCATCTAATAGAAGAAACTTTCTAACAAATCTTACAAAAGTCATGGGTGGTGTTGGTGCAGTTTTTGCAGCAATACCATTTCTATCTAGCATGTCACCAAGTGAAAAAACTAAAATGGCTGGGGCACCTATAGAGATTGATGTTTCAAATATTCAGCCAGGAGCATTTAAAATTGTTGAATGGAGAGGTAAGCCAGTATGGGTAGTTCACAGGACTCCTGAGATGTTACAAAAGATAAAAAATGATGCCGAGTATTTGGCTGATCCAAAATCTAACGAAGAAAACCAACCGCAATATGCTCAAAATAAATTTAGATCAGTTAAGCCAGAATATCTTGTATTGTTAGGAGTATGTACTCATTTAGGTTGCTCACCATTATATAAACCTGGTCAAAATAAAGACTTAGGATTGGAATGGAAAGGTGGTTTTTTCTGTCCATGCCATGGATCTAAGTTTGATCTTTCAGGCAGAGTCTTTAAAGGGATGCCCGCACCAACTAATTTGGAGGTACCTCCTTATTATTTTGCCAGTGATACTAAACTTATAGTAGGAGCAGATCAAGGATAATGACTAAATTTATTGCATGGATTGACGAGAGACTGCCAGTCACTAAGTTTGTAAAAAACCATCTCTCAGAATATTATGCTCCGAAAAATTTCAACTTTTTTTATTTTTTTGGGAGCTTAGCTCTATTTGTGTTTATTCTTCAGATTATTACAGGTATTTTTCTCACTATTAATTATAAACCTGATGCCGCATCAGCATTCGCATCAGTTGAATACATCATGAGAGATGTGGAATGGGGTTGGTTAATAAGATATATGCATTCTACAGGAGCTTCATTCTTCTTTATAGTTATATATCTACATATGTTAAGAGCACTAATGTACGGTTCGTATAAAAAACCTAGAGAACTATTATGGTTATTTGGAATGTTTATATTTGTGTTATTAATGGCAGAGGCATTTATGGGATATTTACTTCCCTGGGGACAAATGTCGTACTGGGGAGCACAAGTCATTATTTCTCTTTTTGGCGCTATACCATTCATAGGGGAATCTTTAGCTTTATGGATTCGAGGTGACTATGTAATATCCGATGCTACATTAAATAGATTTTTTGCATTTCATGTAATTGCTCTTCCACTTTTATTATTCGCAGTAATTTATTTACACATAGCTGCTTTACATACTGTAGGTTCAAATAACCCTGATGGTATAGAGATTAAAGCAAATAAAAATAACGATGGTGTTCCAGTTGATGGGATTCCTTTTCATCCGTATTACACAGTAAAAGATATTTTTGGTTTAGCAGTATTTCTAACTATTTTTATGTTTGTTGTATTTTTCTTACCAGAATTTGGAGGTTTTTTCCTTGAAAAAGATAATTTTGTTCCTGCTGATCCACTAAAAACTCCTGAACATATCGTACCTGTTTGGTATTTCACACCTTTTTACGCAATACTGAGAGCTGTTCCTGACAAGCTTGGCGGTGTAATTGCTATGGGTCTCGCTATATTTGTACTATTCTTAATGCCATGGCTAGATAGATGTAAAGTTAAATCTATAAGATATAGGTCAATATCATATAAAATACTACTGATAGCCTTTATAGTAAGTTTTATAGGTTTGGGTTATATCGGTATGAAAGCTCCAACTCCTACACTAACTTTATTAGGTAGAATATTTACTATTATCTATTTTGGTTTCTTTATTCTTCTTTATTTCACAAGTAAGAATGAGAAAACAAAGCCTGTTCCTGAAAGGGTGACGATGCATGATTAAAAGATATATTGCTTTATTCATTACATTTTTTTTATTATCACCTGTTACTTATGGCGCATCTGGAGGAGACCTGAAGCCAGTAGCGATAGACTTAGGTAACAAAGCTTCCCTTCAAAGAGGTGCTCAAATTTATTTTAACAATTGCGCAGGATGTCACACATTGCAATACCATAGATACAGTAAGTTTGTTAATGATTTAGGAATCAGCGAGGAGATGATTAAAAAAAATCTTATACTCACCACTAATAAAGGTGAAAAAACGAAACTTGGTTCTACAATTGTAAATTCTATAAACCATGATTCTATCAAAGAGGTATTTGGTGTTGTACCTCCAGACTTAACTCTTACCGCTAGGTCTCGAGGCTCTGAATGGATATATACCTTCTTAACATCATTTTATGAGGATCATACTAGACCTATGGGTGTAAACAATGTCTTATATCCTAATGTAAACATGCCACATGTGCTGTGGTACAAAGAGGGTTTGAAAGAACTCGATGAAAATAGTCAATTAGTTATTAAAGTCAAAGGCCAACTTAATCAAAAAGAATATGAACAAGAAATTACAGATTTAGTTAACTTTTTAACTTATGTCTCTGAGCCAGCTCAACTAGAAAGATACTCTATCGGCTTTTGGGTAATGTTATTCCTTGTAATTTTTGTGTTTATTACGTATCTTCTAAAGATTGAGTATTGGAGAGACATTAAATAATGACATTATTAGCTAATCGCAGATCTGCGATATTATTGTTCTCTCTTCCAAATTGTTTAGATAGCCACAGAACTCGAATAGTAATCAAAGAAAAAGAAATCTCTGCAGAAATTCACGAGGTTGATTCTAATAATATTCCTGAGGAAATTAAAGTTATAAGTCCTTATGATCTGTACCCATCCCTTGTCGATAGAGAATTAGTTCTCCAAAATTCACGAGTAATCATAGAATATTTAGATGAAAGATTCCCGCACCCGCCTTTACTTCCCGTAGATCCTATTTCTAGGGCTAAATTTAGACTTGCTTTAAATGAAATAGAGCATCATTGGTATCCAAAATACAATGAGTCATATAATGATGAAGCTCTAGATACTAAATTTGTTGATGAAATAAAAAATTATTTGCTTGAGATTACCCCTATGCTAAAAAATGGATATTTTATGAGTGAGGACTTTGGACTCGTTGATTGTAGCTTAGCACCATTATTGTGGAGACTAAAAAATATTGATTATGATTTAGCTTCAAATAATAAAATGTTAAGTGATTATTCAGATAGAATTTTTGAAAGGGAAGCATTCCAAGAAAGCCTGACCGAAACAGAAAAAGAGTTATTCTAATTAAAAAATAATTTCTTTATTCATTTTGCAATACACTTATATCTAAGTACTTATGTGATAAAGTAAAGTCATGAGCGGCGACTTATACATTGTAGCAACACCAATAGGAAATCTAGATGATATAACATTACGCGCTTTAGATGTTCTTAAAAATGCTGATATTATTTTTGCTGAAAGTGTAGAGAGAACGAAAATGTTATTGTCGCACTATGATATTAAAAAAAAAGTCTTATCGTACAACAAAGATAATGAAAGAAGAAAGGTTAAGACTATCGAATCATATATTGAAAATTCTAAAATCGTCGCAGTAGTTACTGATGCAGGAACACCCTCAATCTCAGATCCCGGCTTCCACTTACTATCAAACATTAGATCTGACATAAAAATAATACCTATTCCTGGTGTATCTTCATTAAGCTGCGCACTATCTGTTTCTAAAATACCAATGAATATGTTTTTGTTTAATGGATTTCTGCCAAAAAAAGAAAATGATAGAAAGAAACAACTAAATGAAATATCACGTTTAAACATGCCTGTATGTTTATTTGAGAGCAAACATAGATTATTAGATTTGCTAGAGAATATATCTGAAATTTATGGGAAAGATACTCAAATTGGAATTTTTAGAGAACTTACAAAAGTTTATGAAACAATTTTGTATGATAAAGTTAAGAATTTGATGAAGTATTTTAAAAAAAATCAACCTAAAGGAGAATTTGTTGTAATCGTCTCTGCTAAAAAAACAGATATAGATTCAAAAAAAGATTACTTATTAACTATCAAGCAATTAACTAATAAAAACTTCTCAAATAAAGATATTGTTGAGATTATAAACATCATTTCCAAAGATTCTAAAAAAGAAATATATAAAAATGTATTATCTATTAGACATGAGCTATAGTT
>Ga0181597_10001348_pt1 | contig 27625 bp, 23 predicted proteins | sample 041ome_5_FD_148647 | JGI IMG/M metagenome (GOLD analysis project Ga0181597, IMG submission 148647) | Coastal salt marsh microbial communities from the Groves Creek Marsh, Skidaway Island, Georgia - 041403US metaG (spades assembly) | ecosystem: Environmental > Aquatic > Marine > Intertidal zone...
ACGTTTATACGTTCCTGCATATTGAATAATGTTTCAGCGGGTGGTTCCATTATTTGAACACGTCCATTATAATTCGCTTTTTCATCCAATATTTTTAATTCTTTTGTATAAGATATGTGAGATAAACTTGAAGGATTCATATATACAATAATAACAGAATATATATTCTAAATATATTTAGAAACTGTGGCGCTTTTTTCTTCCATTATATTATAATGGAACAGTTCTATATTATAACAATAACAGTTGCTGTCGTATTACTAATACTTATTCTTACATACATTGGTGTATATGTGATGGGTGGTAGTGACAAAACGCCTTACCCACCTGAGTCATTACAGTGCCCTGATTATTGGGAAAAAAGTGGAGCCGATTGTGTAATACCAGGTGTGGGAACTACAAATGGGGGAACTCGTGACGATTTTGATAGCACTAAGTTTGCAAACATACCATCTAACCCTGCCTATATAGCTAATAATGTATTAAAAACCGATGACGCATCTTGGCAAACATCTGATGGTCTTTCAGCCAAATGCGCTAAAAAGCTCTGGGCAAACAATAATAATGTAGTTTGGGACGGTATTTCCAACTACAACAGTTGTTAAATTAATATTTTATATTTACATAAAATATTAAATAAGAGGCAATAATTAGTTGTTGAGTTAAACAACAAAATGTTTTACTTCGGGCAAATCAAAAAACGTAAAATCTAAACCATTGGATGATATTATTTGCTTATACAATCGAATATGATCTTTTTCTTCTATCATTTCAATGACTTCATGTTCCAAATTAAATATGCGTTTTTTTAATGGAGAAATTTCGTCAATATATAGTTTCATCGCTTCTTTTAGATGGTCTTTTTGATAAGTGGATTTATATGATTCCATATGCATATTAAATGTTTCTTGATGTTGAAAAAGTTCATTTTTAAATTGTAATATTTCCGCTTGTTTTTTTGGGTCATTAAACAATGAATTATATTTATCCAATAATTGTTTGTATGAAGAACTATTAAATTCATAATTTTGGAGTTCCTCTTCAAACATCTTTGACCCCTGTTTTTCTGTTTTGTATTCAAATAAAACATCCATCTTTTGTTTCATAATGGCCTCTTGTGATTCAATAACACCCATTTTAAATGCGTGCAAAAAATCGACAATATTATTATAATTACCGCAAAATATTTCAACTTTTAATTTACAGGGGTCACTTGTACTTCCACACAATGCCTTATATGTGCGGTCTTTAGATGTAAAATTCATACCTACACTACGTTTACATTGTGCGCATGTTCCTACTACAGCAGCGGCCTTTAATACACGTTCCTTTTTTGATAAACCCTTTTCACTTGTTACTTTTTTTTGTTTTGACTTTACTTGTTTTTCATAAACCGATTTCATTTTGAAATAATCATTTAAACAACTATTAAAATCATATTTACTTTTTGTATCTTTGTTGTCTATTGGTGTTTTCTGTGGGTCTCTATATTGAATGGATGGATTGTTTTCACTCGAAAAATTTACAATCGATGAGGGAAAATAATCAATAATTGTTATTTCATTATATTCAATGTCAACCGTTTCTAATTTTGTATTATTTTCAAAATTAATATACATAATTTTATTATTTGAACAATACAATTCCTCTAACAATGGTGGTAAATCTTCTAATTTTTCAAAATAATTGTGTGAAATATTCAAATAAGTACATACTTTTATTTCGTCAAATTGTAAATCCTTTAAATAATTATGATTTACATCTAATTTTTGTAAATTGGAAGGTAATTCGGACAATTCAATTAAAAGATTTGAAGGTATTTCCAATGATGTAATGGATTTGGGGATATTTGCCAATGATGTTATATTTCCTTCAGAAAATGTCAATGATTTAATATTAAAATCGTTTAATGCAGTTAAATCCAATTCACCATTTAACGGTTCTTGTATATTTAAACTATCATTTGTTTTATTCATATTTTCAATAATTGCCAATAAACGTTCTTGGGCGTTATTGTTTTCGTCTATTATTTGTTTACGTTGTTGTTCAATAATGTCCATAGTATAATATACTTTAATATTTATTTATTGTAGAAAATTCATGTAAACCTTCTAAACGTTGTTTTTCAAATTCATCATCTTGTATTCCTCTTATACGTGATAATATATATTGTTTCTCTTTGAATGCTTTTGCTTTCTTTTCTTGGTCAGTTAATTTATGTTTTTTCTTAAAAAACAAATATAATCCGGCTGCCGTGAAAAATAATACAAACACTGCAATATTGAAGAAATTCATATAATTAACCATCTTCTCAGTGTGCATTTCATTTAATGACGCTTTTAACATATATTTTCGCTGTTTATCTATTAAGTTTGGTTGCATTCTATATTTATAAATAAAATAAATATAGATTTTTTCAGTAATATGCTAAATAATATAACACGGCCATATAACAAAATATACCTAAAACCATCGCGACTAACCATGCAGGAATAACCGTTTTATGTTTATAACCCACACCGAATTCACGAAAACTTCCATCGTGATCATACATAACAGAGGGTTTTATATAATGAATAAGTGTAAAACTTATGACAAATAGTAAAATAGAAACATTTAATTTATTTTTTAGTATTATTTGTCGCATATATAATACTAATTTATAAAATATTTTCCACTACTACTTTGTATTTATCCAAAACAATTCTCCAAATATGTTAATTTTATTATATCTAAATCCATTTTATTTCATATGTTATAGGTAAATAATCAATAACATATATTAGATGAGTTATAAATAATTATTGTTGTATTTCATTTTATTAAAGTATATGTATAAAGTTTAATTTATACATATATATAAACAATAATGGTCCACTGTTTCATTAATTCCATAATTATTAGTTCTCTAAGTTACGGATTAATTATGTATATGATAAAAAACATCAATAAAAATGAAACAGTAATAAGTAAAATTGAAAATACACAAAATGCCGATAATTTATTATACAATATTCAGTCGTCATTAATAAATGATGATTTTTCTACTACACATTTCTATAATGAGGATTTACCTGCTTATATGCAGTCGAATATTGATATTATTGATAATCAAATATTAAAAATCCTGGGACCTTCATATAAAAGTATTAATGAGATTAATGAAATTTATTTCACCGCAACACAGACAAGTAATTCCGATAAATCATTTATACAATTACATACTGATTCGCCTATGTATTTTTGTAATACCTACCGTTTTTTAGTATGTTTAAAACCGAATGAAAAGGTAACTACTATTATTCCAGGAGATAATTATAGTGAAAAACTCAATAAATATGATATACTTGGGTTTGATTATGCAAATACTCTTCATTATATAACAATAAGCGAACATGTTGAACCCGAAAGTAGAATAGTTTTAAAAATGCATTATGCAAGTAATGATATCTGTCACAAACTTACAAAAAATTATACAAAATGGGCGCGTAATTTATACGAAACAAATAAAAAAACAATTGGATTTATGGGTAATGGTATGTTAATCTCACAATTTATTGCGAGTTATAAATTATATGTTTTACTTTTCTATTATACAATAGGATACTTCTATTTTACAACAAAAAATACATATCCATTACTACAATATGTATTATTAACCTCTTGTATTTTCTCTGGATTTCACTTTGCATTTTCAAGTATGTTTATTTTATGATTGAAACATATCATAATGCCATTTTGATATTAATTCTTTTCGTTCATCTCCTTCCATATCGCTAAGTATACTTCCAGCAGTTATTGGGACCATTACATTGTGTTTACATACTTGGCAACATATTCTATTTTCTTTTGTTACATCAATATGAGCACTTGAAAAATAACGATAAGTACATTTACATTTAATGCATATTATATCAATACTACGATATTTATCCAAATATACTTTAGTTGTTGCTGCATTATTTTTGAACTTGGGCTCATAGTTGATAAAACTCATTTTTTATTTATACAATAATACACTATAAAAATGCGTGTATTCAATTTTTCAATGTACATTATTTTTATTTTTTTAAAATTTTACACCTTTGAACATTTAAAACGCCGTTTTATTTATTAAAATTTCATTTAAAATTCATAAAGACACCAATTATTTATAACATAGATTTCATTAATTGTATTTCCTTTTCTTGCGTATCAATGATTTCTTTCGCTAATTTTTTTAATTTGGGATTACTCGTTTTATCATATATTTTATGAGATGTTGTTAATGCTGTAGAATGATGGCTAATCATTCTTCTTAACCATTGTTTATCATCAACTAAAAATTGTTGTCGTAATAATAGTATTGATACACCAATTGATAAAATAATTCCAACTGAGAAAACTAACATATTAAAATGTCCCATTGATAAATAATGAATAATCTCGTGAGCCCATATCATATTTGAAGCCATTAATAAACCACCATAAAATAGTGTTTGTGATATATACAAGTCAGTATATCTATATGCTAATATATTCATAGGATTGAATAGCATACCAATAATTACCATTACGATAAACATAATAATTTGTCTTTTAAATAAACTAGATTTCATTTATACATAATACAAAGATAAAAATCGACGTTTTAAATGTGCAAAGGTGTAACAAAAAATGATTTATTTTTATTATGAAACATATTTCAATACAATAATGAATTTACTACCTATTGAACTACAAGATCATATTTGGGAATACGATGATACAAAATATAATTTACATAAAAAATGTATAAATGAATTAGATTTTATTATATATCAGTGGAGTTTGAAAAAGAATGCTGTTATAGATCTTGTTCTAGCAAATAATTGGACTGAAAATCAAAATTATAATGAATATCGTAAAGGATGGACACAATCACATCATAACTTTTTATATAAATATCTAGTACAGCCGCATAAATGGATATTTAAATCACAAAAAATAAGATGTCTAAGTTTTTGGGATTGAATTAAGATGATTTCTTCTTTACTTGTTTTACATTATTTTTTTTTCTTTGTTTCTACGATTTTTTGGCGTAGTTCTTTTTCTTCCTTCTTTTTTTCTTTTTTTAACTCTTTGCTTTCTTTTTTATTTTCTACATAGCAAGGAATTATATCACATAATCTATGTATACATTTTTCTTTATTTTTTTCATTTATTCTTTCTTTTATATTTCCAAAATCTTCATCATTTGTTATAATTATATAATTTCCCATATAAGTATTATAATCATCATATAAATCAAAACCTAATTGCCAATCTAGAGCATTTTTATATTTTTTGTATTTTACATCTACATATTCAACAAAATATTTTTTTTTTAATTTTTTCAATAATATATCTTGTAAAAATTCTTCACTTAGTTTATTATATATTGTTCTCTGATGGTTATAAATTTTAATGGAAACCATATTAAATGTTCCGTATTTTTTGTTTTGAAATATATTTATTAATATTTTGTCTATTTTTGTCCACGATATGTTTTCACCATCTATGTAAATTACAAAGCTGTATTTACTTATATTATCTATAAAATATTTCACTTCCTTCATATATTTCAACATTTCATTTGAATATATTAATGAACATTCTTCTTGATTATCACATTTTGATAATACTTTTGCTTTACCACATATTGGTGTGTTTTGATCTATCGAGTTTGATTGTCCCATTTATCCGTTTTGTATTATTGATTATGTATTCCAGTTCTTTCAATTTTTTTTAACTTTCCTAACTAATAATACAAAAAAGAATTAATTAATTTAAAATACTACAACGTTTTAAGCAACTTTTCTTCGGCTTAAGCAACTTAATATAACAATATGGAACATGGCGCAAACCAGACGGACACGGGCACTCTGAATCGTCAATGATTAAAGGGAAACGAACTTTTTTTACACTTAACATCATTTCAATGATAGTTTAAATTTATTTATATTCGATATAAAAATAAAATATAATCAATTTTGTTTATATTTTACAAATTGTGGGATTATGGTTCTCTATCTTCTTCATAATACACACCATCATTGTAATCTTCATCTAAATGACTAATATTTGTTGCTTCATTTTCATAAAATGCATCTTGTAATTCTTCTTCGTGACGTTCAATGTCTAATACGTCTTGAACCATTGCATTTGCTTCAGCAAACTCTTGTTCAGACGCAGATGGGTCGGCCATTTTCTGAATAAATTCCTCACGTTCTCTATTATAAGTAGATTTATCATATTTAAATAAACCTTTTTGCATACCAGTATTCCATTTGCCTAATTTATATTTCTTTTGTTTATCTTCTATTTTACGCATTTCAATACTCATTCGCCCAAGATATTTGACAATCATTTTCTTTTCTGCTTCTTTTGAACGCGTTGTTTTATTTTTCACTTGTTCATAGCTAATATTTATTTTGTTTTTATTGTCATTTTCATAAGTCAAAAAGGAAACAAGCAACTCACATACATTTTTCTTTATTAATTCAGTATTTCCCGATATAATTTCCACTTCGTCCAAATCGGTCTGAATAGATGCAATATCTTCTGTAATAGATGTTTGATTTGATTCTATTTGCATAGAACTATCATTTGTATCCTTATTATGCTGACGAATACCCGCCTTTTTCATTTCAACACCCAAATGTACAATATCACCATTGTCGGTAATATTAATGTATTCATACAATACTGAATAAACACAGTATTTAAGTAACATGTGTGTTGTTTGACTATCTAAAAACGCATATTTACCGGTAAATATTTCAACAGGTAATAAACTAGCAAAAATATGAAGGTCTTTACACTGATTTTCCACTTCTTTTAATAATAGTAAAATGGATTCATCTTGTGTGAATTTTGTTATAAAACTATATTGCTTGTCTATGATATTTGACATATCTTTTTTATGTTGGTCAGATAAATTCCAGTGGTCTCCTATTTTCTTAAAATGGTTCTCCTTCTTCAATAAATTAGGATACAACTTTGAAAAATTATAAATAAGTGTTTTTAAATAATCACATAAAATGGCGTGATTTTTTCCTATTTCATTCCAATCATTAATATTTTCCAAATAATCATTAATTATATTGTATTGTTTTGTATCTGTGTTACCATATTTTTCAATAAAATCCATAATATGAAGATACAATTTATTGTTTATCATTCCCAAATATGTTTTCAAGTCGTCTAGTTCTTTTGTTTCTTCAGTTTTAAATTCATTTTGTTTGAATTGTTCGATGTTTTTATTTAATAGACGGATTAATGGGTCTTCTATAACAGGAGATTGTATAGATGATAAATAATCCAAAAATTCAGTTAATGCAATATTAAAACTAAATTCAGGTGTAATTGTATGATGAATTTTATTTTCATTATTTATAATATTGAGAACCTGCATTAACGTATTTATATCATATTTTTTACCATTGCGTTTTAGTACAATTATCTTTTCTTCCAATGTCATTTCATTACTATAACTTTTTGGTATTTCTCCAGATAATGCCTGGAATTTTTCAGGAATAAGTTGATCATTTTTATCAAAATTACAATAATGTATAACCGCCTTGTAAATATTTTCTTCAAGATGACCAATAGGTAAAGAAGGGTATACCATACGGGTAATTTCTTCGTGATATAGCAAAGGAGCTTTTGATAATATTTTTATATCTTTTAATAATGCTTCGTTATTGATTATACTGTTAATATAAAATCCAACCTTGGGATTCTTATTTGAAAAATATGCAATCGGTTTTGTATTTTCATTATTACAACACGCATTGTCAATAAAAGGAATCGCGCCGTGTGTTTTCAAAAGAGGGGATTCTTTTAATATAACTTCATTGACTTCATTGATTAATTGATAATTCATTAATAAATTTTTGGAAAAAATATTATCTATCATGGAATGTTGTTGTTTTCGTCCCTGCTTCATATTGGTAATTATTTCTTTTTTATAATCAGACGATATATTTTGTAATACACTGTCTTGTATATTGAATTTTACAAGAGGTGGCATAAAATGAGTCCATTTTTCTACTTTATGTTCTTCTACTACCTCATCGTCCTTGTGCAACAGCAAATACTGTTTCTTTTCTTTTATTTTATAATCAATCTCCGAATTGACTAATAAATATTTATCTATAATTTCTTTAATTCGCTTTGCGAATTTGGATTGATTATATTTTTTCACTGCACTCCAAGGTTCAATATCATTCCGTGTTTTATACAATACACAACTAACATAATTTAACCCACTATAATCTTCATCTCCGGTTAATGGATAACCCTCAAATGATTTCACACAACCAGGGAATGTTTTCTTTGGTTTAATACCGGGTATGGATACTTGATTACAAATCAAAAAACACGAACTTACAATTAAAATGAGGGTTTCATTGAAATATGTATCATATTTGGGCATTTTCACATCCTTCTTTTCTTGGTATTTTTTTACTAATTTATTATAGGATTCTTCTGATTTGATCTGGGTTTCTACAAGTTCAATACATAATCTTAAACAAAAGCTGTCTATGGTTTCTTCCTTAACATCGGTGGATTTACATAAGAAACTAAAAATATTATATACCTTTTCCATATTTGGGTTTTCAAAAATGCGCTTTTCTTTCTTTGATAATTTGGGTTGGTCTTCCATTTTAGTTATTTCACTTTCGAGTAAACTTCGCGTTGACACTTTAAATCCAGATTCATCAAAACCTTCTTCGGAGTCCAATGATACTTGTGAAATAACCATTCCACTGTATTTATCCACAATACTGTCGCCGTCATCACTAATCGCTCCCTGAACACGAATAATTTCCTGCAATTTAGATGCATAATCTCCATTTGTTGAAAAGGTATATGCCAATTCATACAAAAACGCGGGCATTAGTTTTACATTGCTATCTTTACAATATTTCCAAAATGGTAATTCTCCCGAATCTTCAATGTAATTACGACAAAATAGGGTTACAAACTGTAATATATGTTGTTGTTTTTCGGAAAAATCACCAGTACCCAATATTTTTTGAAGTAAATCGTGATGAGGTGATTTAAGGCGCACATCTGTATTTGCATACATTCCCAACTGATATTGAAGGTTATTGTGTTTTTGTTCATTTACGTCTTTAATAATCAAGAATTTATTTAAGTAACGTTTATATGATTCCAGGTTCTTATTTAATTCTGATTCTAATTCTTCCATATTAACAACATAGCGCGCTTCTAATTCACTTAATAATTGATTTTCCCGTTTTTGTTGTATTTTAAACTGAACTTCTTCTTTGCTTTGACATAAATTGTTTGTTTTGTTTTTGAAACAACTTGACTTGATATTACAAAACAATGTATTATTATCCATAAAAATGGTTTCATTTATTGAATCGTCACGTAGCCAGTTTTTCTTCATTCGTTTGTAATAATGATATTTTTGCTCTTGTTCGGATGGTTTTGTAACATTTACTTTTGCGTAATCATTATCTAATACTTCACGCTTACCACGAATAATAACGGAAGCCAAATCTTTTGCACTATCTTTACTTACTTCATGTTTTTGAGTTAAATTTTCCACCAAAAAATCATAAAAATCTTCGTTTACCATATTTCGCTTTTCCGTTTCATAATTTGATAATATGTCATATGGAGTGTCGTCATACGATTCGTCGAAAAACAATTCATCTTTACCATTGTCTTTCATTAATTCTTCCAAATTTTCATATTCTTTTGCCAAATAGCGACGTCCACAATCGCTTTTAATTTTTAATGGATTCGATGTATCTTCATCAATATCCATTTTTTTGGGAATATTGAGAACAAACATCATCTTTGAAAGCATCGCATAAAGGAGTTTACAATCGTCTATAACATACATTTTCTTGAGTAATTCGTGATTATGTAAATCCTTCGATACTTTTACTAATCCATAATCAACCACCATATTTTCACTGTCTTCATCCAATAATTTCAACAATGATTTAATTATATTCGGATTTGATTGCATATTTCGATAACTATTAAAAAGTGCGGCCTTTTCTACAAAATTCTTCTTGAGGTTTTTAATGTTCTCCTTTATTACATATCGTATTTCATTATGTTGAGTGTATGTTAAGTCGTTATTATAAATCATAAAGGGTTCTAACTCATTTACATAAGAAACAAACGAATATTTTGTATTTAATATTTTCCGCATAATATTAATAATCGTCTTTGATTTGGGTATAACAGATTCCAAATATTTATTGTATTTATAACTATTATCAAAATTCGTGTCACTTAATACATAATGATTAACGTTTTTCAATATATCAATACTGGAATAATCTAATTCGTTGTCTAGATCGTCTACCATGTTCTCCACAATGTCTTGATGCTTTGTAAATAATCGGAATTTACTTAAGAAGTTTTGATGATAATGTACTCGATTCATTATTTTTTCATTATTCATATACAATTTCGAGAACCTCATTGCACTATAGGGAAGAGACATAAATGAGGAAATAGCCATTTGTTCATTTGGTGTATTATTTATTAATACTGTTTGTTTTGTTACATTATTTGTTACCTTTTTCATACCTAAATTGTATTTCTGAATTACATATTGTTTGTATGACAAGTTCTCTCCATCAATAATGGACGATTTAAAATCATCTATATTGTCAATAATTGCTTCAATATTTGTGTTTACATCTTGCATCATAAGTATATCATTTGATTCGTATGGTTTGTTATATGGCTTAAATGTATTTGCAACTAAATTATCCATTACATCACTATTTACCATTTGTTTTTCAACATAGTACTTTTGTTGTGCATTATGCAATTGCTCATATGTCTCATATGCGCTCGTATATACTACATCATTGAGTTCAGAGTCGTCATCAAAATCACAAATGTGTTTTCTTGTTTTAACAATAGGTATTAACCATTGTAAATGGGTATTCATATTTTCAATAGATTTGACCAAAGGTTTATAAAAGGGTCCTTTTAATTTCGGTGCAACGACGACATTACCATTTTTGAACTCTGAAAAATGGTGGCGCAATTCCTTGAAACGTGTAATTAAGAGTTGAATATTGTTAATCACATATTGATTTCGTTTTTCATTGGGTATTGTAGATAATAATTCATCCATTAAATCATTTACTTGTATTTCAATATCATAACGTTTTTCCTTTTCGTCAACTTCCACAACTTCTTTAATTGCGTGTAATCGTTCACCAAATATAATTTCTTGTGACTCGTTAATAAGCTCTCCCAATTTTTTATCAATATTTTCTTCTTCTATTTCGATTTCTTGGTCTTCTTCTTCTGGTGTTTTTTCTAACATTTCTATTGTTAGTTCTGGTTCTGGTGTTTCGGATATTTCTTTATATTCTTGGTCTTTAATGGGTTTTTCTATTTTATCTTCTACATACGCGGGTGCATCGCGTTTTTCTATTTTTTCAAGTGGAAGATTTTTTGGTATACCTTTATATTCAAAGTCAATATAAATGACTTCTAGATCGGGATATTTTGTCAATTCAATCATGTCTTCTTCGATACTGGTTACTTGTGTTGTAAATATGGCGGGAAAATCACCTCCAAAATGTAAATTTAACCACTGACCCACTTCTATATCATTTTGTTTAATATATCCATCATTTTCACTACGGTCAAGTAAAAAAATTTGTTCAATTGATTCATCTTTAAATGTATTATTTTCCAATGCCAATGATTGTGGTGTGCCATCATTTATTTTAATCAAATCAATACTGGTGTTATCAATATAATCAATTATAAATACATGTTCATGGTACAAATCATTATTTGGACTATTTATTTCTATAATATCTCCTAATTTCAATATTAATTGTGTAGTCATAATGTTATATATATTGACAACATAAATAATATTTAAAATGGTTTTCCTTAAATTTATATAAAAATTGATTTAAATAATAATCCATATATTATATTAAAGTAGCAATGTCTGACCCGGTAATAGAACTAACCTGTGAATCTGAGAATGTTAAAAGCAAACAGTATATTTATGAAGAAAACAAATATACAATTAAAAATTATGACAGAAATATGATAAGTGACTCTTTCAGTGATTTGTTTGCATATAAAAGTGTGATTTATGATGAAAATGGCAAACTATTGTCTGTTGCACCACCTAAATCAATTGGTTATAATTATTTCACATCTTCTTATGAATGCGATTCAAATATTGAAATTAGTGAAATCATCGAGGGAACAATGATTAATCTGTTTTATCATAATGATAAATGGATATTATCTACCCGTGGCGCAATCGGTGGAACTTATTTCTATTTTAGAAATCAGTATTATGTCGACGTCCATAGTACAACTCGTCAAATTAGTTTTTATGATATGTTTATGGAGGCGTTGCAAGCGGATGACAATCAAATGTTAAATGATAATATGTTGATGAAAAATATGGATAAAAATTATTGTTATTCATTTGTGATGCAACACCCAGATAACCACATTGTTATTCCTGTGAGATTTCCTCAGCTATATTTGACTGGTGTTTACAAAGTAGATAATGTTGAAAATAATAAATTTACTGCAATTAGCAGAGAAGTATATGAGAACTTTGACTGTTTTAAAAATAGTGTGATTCATTTTCCCAAAATATTTGAAACAAAAGACAGTTTCCAAGATAATCTGGACGCCTATACTGGATTACAGGAACCCTATACAAATGTAGGTATTATGATATATAATAAACAATCGGGTGTACGTTGCACAGTAAAAACACATAGTTATCTAAAACTAAAGGAATTGCGTGGAAATAATCCTAATTTGCAATATCAGTATTTATCATTGCGTCGCATTGACAAAGTAACCGAATTTTTGACCTATTTTCCTCAATATAAGAAACTGTTTTACAAATTTTACGTTCAATACAGAGATTTTATGTTTAATGTTCATCGCAGCTATATTGCAAAATATATTACAAAAAAAGAGAAATTTATTTCAAACAAATATATGCCCCATATTTTCAGAATTCATCAAGAAATGTTTGTACCTCATATGTTAAAAGGAGAAAAGACAACAATTAAATTGGACAATGTGTACCAATATTTTAATCAACGTTCGATTGCCGAACTACTTTATGCACTCAACTATGATACACGTGAAGTACACGATAAACAAGTAAACATTAAACATATTTAATTTCAACCCATTAATAATCATAAAAATCATCTTTTTTTATGATTATCATTATAAATGTATATGGTCTATGTAGCGTGTGAAGCTATTACGTATGCACTTGCGCTAGCACAAGACGGGTATGTTGATGAGAAAGCGGACGGAGCTGATCGCATCAAGATGCTTTGTCGGGACGATGCTAATGTGGGAGGTATATAGGTGCTAATAGCGCTAGCACAAGACAGTATCGGTATACACTTGAAATATAGTGAAAGATCGAGAAAATTGAATAGCTTTTTCACAGTAGTTCACAATAAATCTTAACAATAGTACAAAATATCAAAATGTCATCTTGCTTGATTTGCTGTGAGAACTTTTCGAATAGAACCGGAGCTCGGGCCGAAATATCGTGCCAGTGGTGCCAATTTACTGCTTGCAGTAAATGCTGCAAAACTTACATATTAGACCAAAATGAAACCGTTTGTATGAACGGAGCAAAAAACCCCGATGGAACGCCTGTTTGTAGAAAGGTTTGGACCAGAAAATTTGTAACGGATAGTTTTCCTAAGAGTTGGGTTGAAGGTGAATGGAAGAAGATGAACTCCACTGTAATGGTTGAAAAGGAAAAGGCCCTATTACCTGCAACGATGCCTGTCGTTGAGAACAGAAAGGAACTCCAAGGTTTAAAGAAGGAGGTTGATGCTATTAGCAGGCAAATCCTTCAACTTCAACGGAGACGGTGGGCACTAAAAGCCCAAATCTCATCAGGTGGCAGTGTTGTTACAACGAAAACCGTATCCGTTGGACGTAAGTGTCCAGACCAAAGCTGTCGTGGTTTCCTATCAAGTCAGTGGAAATGTGGTTTATGTGAGAAATGGACTTGTCCTGACTGTCATGTCATCAAGGGTAGTTGTCGTAATGCTGAGCACACGTGCGACCCAGATACACTGGCAACAGTGAAACTTCTTGACAAAGATACAAAGCCGTGTCCTAGTTGTTCGACACCGATTCACAAAATAGAAGGTTGTGATCAGATGTGGTGCACTCAGTGCCATACTGCATTCAGTTGGCGTCGAGGAACCATTGAAACGCGGATTCACAACCCTCATTTTTATGAGTGGCAGCGAAAACAAAATCAAGGAGTAGCTCCAAGGAATCCTGGTGACTTTGAATGTGGTCGCGATTTGGGTGATCGTCGTGCCCTCAACTTCATTAACCAAACGTTAGCGGACGATTCATTATCTGAGAATTTAACCACAGATGAGCGTGCGGTTCTCGATAAATTAATAGTGGATATTCCCACCGTGATTCGAAAAACAATACATCTTCAACAACACGACGGGGCTCATTTCATCACTAACAATGCAGTTGACAATGTAGACCTCAGGGTGAAGTATCTTTTGAATGAAATCACCGAATCTCGCTTTTCATCGAGAGTGCACGCTGCCTATAAGGCATTCGAAAAGAAGCAGGATATTGGACACGTCATTCAGCTTCAGTATCAAGGTGTAACCGACATTATTTATCGTTTTGCGGACGCATTGAAATCTATAGGCAAGATGGATTCTCAATCACTTGCGAAAATTCACTCGATTTTCAGCGAAGTAGACGAACTTACCAAATATTCGAATGGGATCTTACGAGAACATTCAGCGACGTATAACTGTAAGAACTATGTCATCACATATTCCGGTCAGTGGAGAGTACTAATTTAGAATAGCATATATTATTATTTAAACTTATAACAGTTTTTTTATTGTTAAAAATCATAAAAATTGAATAAAAATATATAATATATAACTTTTATTCAATAAAACAAAGCAATGTTGTCTCTTAGTCAAGAACAAACACTGGATAACCTTATTCTTAAAATACAAAAACAAAATTATTTACTTCAAAATGGGGACACAGAAGAGTTGAAAAAACTCCACACAAAACTTTACAAACCAATTGATATTAACACCGTTCCTAAAATAGCATCACAATTATAATTAAGTTCTTGGTGGAGCGATGATTTTACTTTGATCTATGCTTTCTAAATCCTCTTTTGTTACATGCTGATTATTTTTTAATATACGTATTCCACCCCAATACGCGTCACATAATTTATTTAGTTTAAACATATATGACCCTGTATGCTCTTTATTTACTTTTCCCATATTTTTTATAGAATTTCGCATTATTTCGATACTTTCAGCAACATATTCACTTTGAGGTAATCGTGTTAAATCACTTTTATAATCTTTATCAAAAAAATAATCCATATTTTCTGAATTCATATATTTTTCATAAGGTGTCAATAAATATTTGTTCCATACTCGTATAGTAATTTTCGGATTTGCTTTTCTAACTGCCCGTATACTTGTTGTACATTGTTTAATAAGTTTGTCATTTGGAAAAATTTTTTCAAGATCATCTAAAAAATCATTCATTAATGTATTAAATGCTTTTAAATATGTACTTTGGTCTGCCATAATATAAAATAATAGTTATTACTTTTTAAGTATTTTAACTTAATATGTGAAATTTGGAACAGCCGGTTTTGTAGATTGACCTAAATCTTCAATACGTTGTTTTTGTAAAACATCAATTGTAACATCGCCCGATATTTTATTGGGAGTGTAGTTATCAGGTGGTGTGTATATTGGTATATTATTATCCTTTACAGATACGTAATTATGCATTTGTCGGCGCCCTCCACTGCCCTTTGCACTTAATTCATCAGGAGTTAAATCATAAAACGTAAATGATTCAGACATTATATTATCTTTAATATCATTAAAACTATATGAATTGGGTTCTCCATTTTGCTTTACTTCTTTACTTTGGCTACTAATAATATCGGGGTGTAAATATTCAATAATTTGATCACCTAAAACCATTTTATAATTTTCTTTCACTTTTAAAAGGGCTGGAACACTTACTAAATTGGGCGGCATAATCACTTTTTTTCCATTATTTAACAAAATAAAATTTTGATTTGTTTGTTGGTCTAAATGTCGATTATCAATACAAATAAAACTAACTTTTTCTTTTACTTGCGTTTTCGATAATACTTGGAGTATTTTTTTACAATGCTTACAATGATTGCTATAATATAATATATCCATTAAACTATATTATATTAATTATTTATTATTTTAACACATTTATACCAGTGTATATTTAAAGGGCGGCAGAGCACATTGAGAATAAAAGGCGGTTCTGGAAGTATACAATTAAGTATGCGAATCCACCCATGAAAATAGCTCCGAAAGCACCTTTCATATTTTCCTTACCTGTTAAAAGAAGGTAAGTGGATGAAAGAGCAACGATCACAAAGAAAATGAAGGAAATGACAGATAAGTAGTAAAAGAATAGGCAATATTCTTCTCCAAGGGGTGCGAACAAAGTATCGTGTAAAGATGACATTATAAAATATAAGTATAAAAAAATGCTAAATAATATATATATAGTATAATAATATATGAACAGTGAAATTACATGGAAAGTAATTAATTCGCAATTCAAAGACAATTATCAATATTTAGTTCGTCATCACATTGAATCTTATAATCATTTTTTCAATGATCAAATATTTCAGATTTTCAAAGAAAATAATCCCTTGTTTTTAGGTAGTGATTACAACCAAAAAACACAACAATTTAAAAATCAGTGTGTTATGTACTTTGGTGGCAAAGATGGTAGTAAAATATATTTTGGGAAACCAACCATTTACGATGGTAAGGATAATTTTCACAATATGTATCCAAATGAAGCCCGTTTAAGAAATATGAATTACGCTATGACTATTCATTATGATGTCGAAGTTGAATTTATTACTATATTAGACGAAACGGAACTTAAGGGAGGTCACAGCAATGAGTTTTCATCCTTTTCTAAAATTAATATGAAAAATATCGATGATGCAATGAATAAATTCAAAATGGAGGGTGGTGTTAAAGCATCTAAACGTAAGAATCAAGACGATGTTGAAATGACAACATCTGAAAGCAATGAGTTAAAAGAAACATACAGTAGTGACGGTAAAGTATTAAAACGCATAATGACACTAAAAAAAATGTATTTAGGTAAGTTTCCTATTATGTTGCAATCTGATTTTTGCATACTACGTGGATTGTCAAGAGAAACCAGGTTCTCAATGGGCGAATGTAAAAATGATATTGGTGGATATTTCATTGTAGATGGTAAGGAAAAAACAGTTGTTTGTCAAGAAAAATTCGCAGATAATATGTTATATATTCACGAAGCCAACGATGATACTTATTTGTATAAGGCGGAAATACGCTCTATATCTGAAAATGTATCGAAACCTATGCGAAATATGTTTGTTGGTGTAGTTGCTCCCGACAGTAAGTATAAAAATAAAAACATCGTTGTAAACATTCCCAATGTGCGAAAACCAATGCCATTATTTATTGTGTTTCGAGCATTAGGAATTATTAGTGATAAAAGTATTATTACACATTGTTTATGTAATCTCGAGAAATACGATTCTTATTTACAATATTTCGAATCAAGTGTATATGATGCGTGTTCTATTATGACGCAACAAGCAGCCATTAAATATATTGCCACATTTACTAAATGGAAAACGACGGAATATACTATGGAAATTCTAAGTGACTATTTTTTACCTCACATTGGTGAAAATAATTATAAATCAAAAGCGTTGTTTTTGGGCCACATGGTGAAATCATTATTGGATTGTTATAGTGGAAATAAAAAAGATGTTGACCGCGATAGTTTTAAATATAAACGTATTGAAACAGCGGGTTCGTTAATGTATGATTTGTTTCGCGAGTATTATATTATGCAATTGAGAACCATTCATCTTGAATTTGAAAAACGGTTGTTATTAAATCAATCGCTGTATGAAAATAATTTAATTGGTCTTGTAAATCAGTTTTATGTACAGATTTTTTCCGACCGCGTTGTTGAATCTGGATTCAAAAAGGGGTTTAAAGGAAATTGGGGTGCAACGGCACATACAAAACGCATTGGTGTATTACAAGAACTTAATTATTTGACACACGCATCAATGTTGAGTCATTTACGTAAAACAAATCTTCATATGGATTCTGGGGCAAAAGTGGTGGGTCCTCGTGTATTGCACGGAAGTCATTGGGGATTTTTTGACCCGATTGATACCCCAGATGGTGGAAATATTGGTCTTCATAAACACATGTCAATCAGTGCATATGTTACTAGAGGAATTAGTAGAACACACATTATTAATTGGTTAAATGAAAATACAAAAATAGAACTGATTGAAAATGTGTTTTTATCACACATAGATAAATTTACCAAGGTATTTGTAAATGGTTATATGCACGGTATTGTAAAGAAACCATATGAATTAATAGATACATTTAAAATACATAGACGCAATGGTCTTATTCCCATTTATACAAGTATAAATTTTGAATTAACAGACAATTTGATTAACATTTATTGTGATGGAGGTCGCATTTGTAGACCCATTTTTTATAAAGATGGGAAAAATATGTCATTCGAAAATAAATCCACATTGGCGGCCATAGAAAAAGGCACTTATAAATGGAACGATTTAATCACTGGTTTTAATGAGAAGAAAATAGAAAATTATCATCCAAACGATTACAATATGTATTCAATGGAAACTTTATATGGATTGAGTAGTTCTCCAACAAAATTACAAAGTTTTATAGATAACAAGGGTGTTATTGATTATATTGATAATAGTGAAAGCGATAGTGCGATGATCGCATTAAAATACGAAGATTATTTGGCAAATAAAGACAAATATACACATATGGAAATCCACGAATCTCTTATTTTGGGTGTAATGTGTAACTTAATACCTTATCCTGAAAATAATCCCGCAACACGTAATTCTTTCTCGTGCGGTCAAAGCAAACAAGCAACTTCATTGGTTCATACGAATTATCAGTTGCGAATGGATAAAAGTAATATAATATTAAACAACGGTCAAATTCCTCTTGTTAAAACACGTTATATGGAACATATTAATAATGAAGAGAACGTATATGGCGTAAACACAATGGTGGCAATTATGACTTATACTTCATATAACGTAGAAGATGCTGTTCTTGTCAACGAAGGTTCTCTACAAAGAGGTATGTTTAATACCACATACTTTTCTACCTATAGTAGCCATGAAGAAAGTGAAATGTCAAATGGAGAAACTATTTCAAAAGTTTTTACAAATATAGAGAACGACCCCACAGTTATGAATCTAAAAGCCGGTTATGATTATAGTTTTTTGGATGCAAATGGTGTTGTAAAAGAAGGAACACAGTTAAATGAGAAAGTCATACTTATTGGTAATGCAGTGTCCAATTCTTCCGAACCTGGTATAAAAATGGATAATTCTACTAAAACGAAAAAGGGGCAACTTGGGGTTGTCGACAAAACATACATTACTGAAGGCGAAGAGGGTAAACGTTTGTGCAAAATTCGCGTTCGTGAAACACGTATTCCTAATTTGGGTGATAAATTTGCGTCTCGCGCTGGACAAAAAGGTACTGTCGGATTAGTCATTCCCGAAGAAAATATGCCATTTATGAAAAATGGTATGCGTCCCGATATTATTGTCAATCCTCACGCTCTTCCATCTCGAATGACAATAGGTCAATTAGTGGAAACAATTACTGGTAAAGCGTCTGCTCATTATGGTGGTTTTGGAGACAGTACCGCATTTATAAACAAGGGTTCAAAAATTAAAGTAATGGGAAATATGTTAAACAAAGCAGGTTATCACAGTTCGGGAAATGAAATACTTTATAATGGTATGACTGGAGAACAATTGGAAAGTGAAATATTTATGGGTCCAACTTATTATATGCGCTTGAAACATATGGTAAAAGATAAAATCAACTTTCGTGCGCTTGGTCCTCGTAATGTATTAACCCGACAACCTGTTTCTGGGCGCGCTAATGATGGTGGATTGCGCATAGGAGAAATGGAACGTGATGGTGTTATTTCACACGGTGCATCTGCATTTTTAAAGGATTCTATGATGACACGCGGTGATAAATATAAATTTGCAGTATGTAATCAAAGTGGTTTGGTTGCCATTTATAATCCAGATAAAAAACTCTTCTTCAGTCCTCTATTGGATGGTCCATTGAAATATACGGGTTCTCTTGCAGAAGATAATTTGCGCATTGAAAATGTCACACAACACGGTCGAGATTTTAGTGTAATTAGTGTTCCTTATACTTTCAAATTATTGTTTCAAGAATTGCAAGCAATCAATGTTCAAATGCGTATTATTACAGAAGACAATATTTCACATATTGAGAACATGCATTATTCAAATAATATTAAAAACATTATGCAGAGTGAAAACGACAATATTAAAGAGCTTATTAAAGAACTCATTGATGGTTCTAACGCGAAGAAATTTCAACAAAAGAAATTACAATCCACACCTCAAGAAGAAAAAGACGATCGCAGAGAAAAGGAAATCGAAAAAGAGGACAAAAATTTTGAAGTCGATGAACTATTTAGACGTATATACATCAGAAAATATCCAGAAGCAGACGAAAGACACATTAAAGACGCGTATAGTATCTTTTTAAAAGATGGAATTATAACAAAACCTATTTTAATACCACGTTCCCCAGAAGACACACCTCCGGGTCCAACTACACCGCCCGATACGCCACCTGGTACACCACCCGATACGCCACCCGCAACAGAAGATTCTTATTATGTGCCAGCAACACCAGAGGATTATGAGCGTCTTCCTTCTCCAGAAAAACGTTCTATTACTGATTTGGATAGTCCTCCGTTTGCACCTGATTTGGATAGCCCTCCATTTGCTCCCGATGTGAACGATGAAGATTTTACAACTAAATATGAAAAAGGCGATAAAGTGAATTTCAGGGGTGATTTTAAAACGGATAGAGTATGGAGTATCAAAAATGTAAGCAAAAAATTCATTACTATTGAAACTGAAGACCAACAGGGATTAGATGAAAACAATTATGTTAAAGTTGTTACGCCATTAGACATAAGTAAATTAAAAACCATACCGCATAATGAACCTCATTCTCAACCGTTAACACCGATTTCATCATTGGAAAATAGTAATCAGCCAATGTCGGGGGGAGCGCCTCCCGCAATTAATTTTGCACCAGTATTTAATATGAATGGAGGAAAAGGAGATGTGGAAATTGGTGCTGATACGTCTGCAAAAATACCAATGAACATATTACACGGAAGTGGAGAACCTGTTCAACAAGAAAGTAATACTGTATTATCCGGTGGTCATGATGAAAAAGAGTTTTCCACAAATGATTTGACAAAAAATGCTTTTACAATTAAAAAAGTAGATTAATACAATAAATAACAATTAAAAATTGATTGATTTAGAAAATTCATAATAGTATTATATATTAGTATGAATAATTCCAGTGATAAAATTCGCGCCATTTACAAATCTCGTTCAACATTGTTAGAATTGTTGGACGCACAAGGATACGAAGTTGAAGATTATGTTGAGTTCAGTTTAAATGAAGTCGATGCTATGTTTAATAATGACCAGTTAGATATGCTTTTAACACATAAAGATAATGGAAAAAAAACATATATTAAATATTACACAAATGGAGGCCAATTGCACGTACGCAAAATGACTGAGATGATAGACGAACTATATAACATTGAAAATGTATTGAATAAAGATGACGATTTTATTATTATTTATGAAGATGACCCTAATGATACCGTTGTAACAAATTTGAAATATTTGTATGATAATGAAGGTATATTTATTGTGGTGCATAATATTAAGCGATTGCAATTTAATATTTTAGAACATAGTTTAGTACCTGAATCTAGAAAACTTAATGCCGTCGAAACAAGCGATTTAATGAAAAAATATAATTTAAGCAAACTATCACAACTTCCCGAAGTTTCACGTTTTGACCCCCAATCCTTGGCAATGTGTTTAAGACCCGGACAAGTATGTGAATATAAGCGGCAAAGTAATACAGCAATTACTACTAATTATTATCGTGTATGTGTATAAATTTATATATACAATATATAAATGACAGATAAACCAAGTTTAAGACAATATAATCCATATAGTTTTTTTTACATTAGTGCAATTGAAAATGAATATATGCCAACGGATGCAAGTTGTAATAGATTAAATGGTAAAGCAATGGAAGAAATAATAGAAAAAGCAAACCTTTATATATTGGATTTGGAAAAAAATGGAAGCACATGGTGGAAAGATTATACTACTCAAAATTCATTACCATTAAATATAACAACTACTCAAGAGCTAGAAACACTCATCACAGAAATCAATACTAAAAATACCAATGACCCTACTTTTGCTATCCCTATATTTGTAGGTGAATATAATACTCTAACGAATGATATTCAGAAATTTAATTATAACGACTGTTTTGAATTAGGTTCAAATGATGATATTATTGCCAACGAAGATATTATTAAACGTTGTTTAAATGCTAGTTTGTGCAGAAATCGTGACAGATCAAAAGATTATTCTGAAAAAATGAATCGCGATGGTTCATCCATACAGCGATATAATGATGTAAAAAGTGAGTTTAATGAAGAATTTATGAACTCTATTAATTTAATACTTGGTTCACTTATTTTAGGGGGATTAATATTTAAGCAATATTACAGCAAATAATAATATGGATATATTTTATATTATTATAAATGTCTAACTATACAGTTGAGAAATGTACACAAAATAACAAAAATAAAAGTGTGGACGAAATTTCACCCGCAGAATGTATGCATTTAATAGATTATGTTCCAACAATTGACATAAAATTATATGATGAAAGTAATAATGAAATCACAGAAAATTTTGGCGAGAAAGAATTAAATATTAAACCATCAATGAATTTTAATAAAGGCCTTCCACATACTGAAATGGCGTCGATTCAAGCAAAAGACCGTATTAATAATAAATATGTGTTTTCTATTGTTCGCACTGGCGCTGAAGGATATAATGAGGAAAATCCTCTAAGTATCAAGAAACACTTGTCTGGTTGGGAAAATCATCGTTCAATTACACCTTTAGCCAGTTCTACTGATAATGTACCAATCACATATAGTTTAGATGGTGTAGGAAGTTTAAAATTAAATAACCCCCTTATTATAGATAAGTTTACATTTAAAGTTACTAAAAATGATAGTCGCCGCATTGGTGCTATTAAATTCCACGTAAATGGTGAAGGTTACGATAATACTTCTTCCGTTACATATAGTAAAGACCCTCAAACAACTCGCCCCGTTAAAGCCCGCATTGATTTTAATATTTCTTATAAAGACGTAAATGTTAAGATTAATTTTCAAAATCCTCAATGTTTAGGTTATTTAAGCAACAAAAATGATTGGAAATGTGTTCACAGAACTACTGGCGCAGTAAATGATATTTACTTTATGGATAGAGACGGAAACAAATATAGTAAAAATGAAACCGACAAAAAGACAATTAATACAAATAGCGATGGTTGGAGAAATCATTTTGGTGGCGAAGAATTTAATTTTACTATTCCCGCAAATACCGATTTAAATAAATTCAAAATTGATATAGGTAATGATGGTATGGCATTGGACCGAATTGCGGCAGAATCAGTTGGTTCAACATATTGGGATCCTAGTGTATCTTGGTGGAGACGCAGTTTGATTTATCCTGGAAAAACACATACACGTAATGATATTACAAAGAAACACGTAGATAATATGAAAAAATGGCAACCAAATAATGCCGCAAATTGTAAACCCATGTCCGACGTATTAGGACAAAAACCATATTTCGAAATGCTTAAGGAAAACACATTTGATGGTACAGGAAAAAGTGACATTAAAATAGACAATAATAAATTTAAATGTGTTAAAGACCGCCGAGAACGTGCTTTCGAATTAGAAATTAATACTACTTCCAAAGAAAATGTTATGGTGTTGATGTCCACTGGTAAAGCAAGAAAATACAAGTGTTTTAATATTCGCCTTATTAATGGAAAAGTTGCAGTGATGGGTTACAACTATGATTTTACATTTGGTTCTAGCCGTTATGGTGATCTTCGCGACGGTAATTGGCACAAAATAGCGATTGTCTACACAAAACATTTACCTTCACCATATGACCATTGGTGGTCACAATATAATAATAATAAAAACCGTTATTGTGTTATTTTATATATTGATGGACATTTAAAAGACATTAAGTGGGATAAAAAATCGTTTGATACAGAAGGAGATAATAATTATTTAGGTGTTTCGAATCACAAAGGTTCGGAATCTCGTTATATTGGTAAAATGAAAAACGTTAAATTTTACAAAGTTGCAAAAGATTTCAATTATCAATGTAAAGCTTGGTTCAGATATCCTTGGTGGATTAAAAACAAAACACAGGAAGTGGGTTGGGGTAATTGGTGGTGGGAAAGAAAAATGAAACGTCTGGTTGAGCGCGATGTGCCTCAAAGAGCTATTGTGCGCTTTGTAGATGACAATAATACCACACTTGCCAGTAGTTATATTGATATTATTGAGAATCCTGATGGAAATACTTCTCATCGTTGCGAAGTTATGATTACTGACTTCCCCGCAAGTGTTAATGTAAAAGGTATTGTAATTGAATATCACAATTTATTAAATATTAGCAATATTACGGCAAATATTATTCCTACAAGTAGTGGTTTTACATCTGTTAACAATATTTCATGCACAAAAACTGGTGAAGAAACCGACAGTGCTTACAGTGAACATTGGAAAAAAATCACGTGTGATTTGTCTAGTAAAATAAATATAACACCTATAATATTGGATGACCCTACAGAAGCAATTATTACAATAGTTCCAAAAGTACCCATAAATATGTATCAATACGGTATGGTAAACGCAAATTATTTATCTACATTATACAGTAACAGCCAAAAAGACCCGTCAATGAAAGATGATATTGGTTTAACAGAAAACATTGATGATTTTTATCAAGACAATAATGAACAAAAAATGCCGGCACCAGAAAGTAATGAAAATAATGTTGATGGATTTTCTAATTATTTTGAAGCTTTTAACTCAAAAGTAGAAGGTTTTACTGGATTTACTACAGGCGGAGATGCAAAACAATCAGATATTAAGAAATTACACAACGATGTTGTTAAACAACGTTCCACAATGGATCAACAATTGGCCGAATTAAATAAAGAAAAAAATAGTGTTTATCAAGAGCAAAAGAAACGTTATGATCGTACAATGTTTGGAGGAATAGTTATGTCTATTTTAGCAACATCATTGGCATATTATACATTTACTGAAATATAAAAAAATAACATAATAATCTATAATATGTTATTTGAAGCATTTAACTCAAAAGTAGAAGGTTTTACTGGATTTACTACAGGCGGAGATGCAAAACAATCAGCTATTAAAAATTTACACAACGATGTTGTTAAGAAACGTTCCACAATGGATCAACAATTGGCCGAATTAAATAAAGAACATAATTCATTTTATCAAGAACAAAAAAAACGTTATGACCGTACAATGTTTGCCGGTATATTTTTATCTATACTTGGAGCAAGTGTGGGCTATTATGTAATCCAGCATGTATAATATATATATATCATATCATTATATATGATATATTTAAAAAACACTCCTCTTGAATTCGATTTTCAATATGAATTATCTTTTGTTTTAGTACCATTTATTGCAATATGTTATTATTTTTATGATTTTTTGCGACCAATGTTTTTTCATCATTTAACTTGCATTGGTTTATATGGCGCATATGACAATATTTTAAAACAAACTAGTCATGGTTATTTATTTACATTTGGTACAATAATTGCTCATTTATCTTTATGTTTGGCATTAATTGATATTAATAAATATGGAAAATATAACTATATTTCATTTTTATTACTTATTTTAGCAAATATTATTATTATTTTTTTACCATATTGGCCATACAAAATAAATCGTACAAACACAATGTATATTTATAACGGAATTTATTTTACTCAAATGTTAATTTATTTTATTATGAATTAATCTTAAAAATATATAACATAATATACTATATTTATGGACATAATTGATTTAATACCATCTGATATTAGTTTTAATCGTTCATCAAATTTACAAGCAATAGATAGTAAATATACGTATGATTTAAGTTTTTCTAGTGATGATGGACCAAATATTGGCGCACATGCATTTACCGCGGATGGATATTGGCAATCTGGAAAAACTATTGATATGCCAGCCAAAGAAAGATACCAAATGTTTAATCCACCGGGTGCGCCTGCTGGTACTACATACCCCACATACGATACTTCTTCAAATCCTATTCACGAAAATGGTGAATTTGTTGAAATTGCATTTTCAGATCTTGAAGGTAATCCACGAGAATATTTTTTAACTCAAGCAGAATTATCTTTTTTTGATGATGAAGGCGAAATGCGCGTTGGACACATTATGGGAGGAAGGGTTCAAGATGACGGAAGTACAAAATATACAATGTTGAAAATGATGGGCGATTACAGTGTATTAGTGGATAATTCAGGTACATATATAGACATTAGTAAAAATCAACAAGTAACAACCGGAACACTTACCGCTTATGCCGACCCTTCTGGTGTAATTAGAAAAATATCATCAAATTACAACAAACCTTATTATTATTACTATACTGATGGTTACTCTAATATGTATGTTAAACATAAAACGTCTTTGCAAAATGATGTTACTGTCAACACCGTCAACACTGCCGACCCATTAAATGGCTTTGCATATAATATTTATGATGTAAGTGGTGTTTATGGTATTGATTATGAATTTTATAAAACATTTAATGATGCAAAATTTGGTACCAATATAATGTCTAAGTACGAAGGAATGTTACAATGGGGATATATCAAACAAAATAATTGGATACGCAAATTAATGATACTTTATCAACATATGAATGATAATATACAATATGGAGCTGTCGTCAAACATACTTATAATTTAAATCCAATTGATCCTTATAGTAAATTTCGATTTGTATTTGAACAACTTAAAACAAAAAATTCAATAAAAGTAAAACAAATTAAGTTAAAAGGAACACGACAGGCCTACAATATTAATGCTTTTGATGCACATTTAGAACATTTTACGAACTACAATTCATTTCAAGAAAATAAACGTTCTGTTAGTTTTGATGAAAATAGAAATACGGTCGTACATTTTGATGATTTAGAGCAATCACATCAATATTCTATATTTTTAATTCCATCTGTTTTAGTATTTATATCAACGTTTTTAATACTTAAAAACAAAATTTAATATGATTGTATTTTATATAAAAATGAATAAAATACAACCATCAACCATTATCGAAGGTTATACTAACCCACAAGTACAACAATATGCTGCACGCAGTGATGCAAGTATGAATCATTTG
>Ga0181597_10001355_pt1 | contig 27552 bp, 32 predicted proteins | sample 041ome_5_FD_148647 | JGI IMG/M metagenome (GOLD analysis project Ga0181597, IMG submission 148647) | Coastal salt marsh microbial communities from the Groves Creek Marsh, Skidaway Island, Georgia - 041403US metaG (spades assembly) | ecosystem: Environmental > Aquatic > Marine > Intertidal zone...
GGTTATAAATTTAAAGAACCAAAAAACTTTTTAGATCTTTACACCACAATTGCATCGTATTTTGAAACAATAACAGAACAAGAGGCCGAGGAACTCTGGGATATAATCGAGGAATGTGCTTTGAAATATAATTTATGGGGTGTAGCAGATGAAAATCAATTCGAAGACCCTGTACAAGTTTCCAAGGAAATTGATAGATCATTATTTATGGCTAAATGCTTTAGAGAAAGCGGATACCCAAAAGTTCCAGATCCAGATTATTTCAATCGAGAAGTTAGGTTAGACGCTTATATTGATGAAGACTGGGAACTTAGAGAAGACGACCCCCTAGTGCAAACATGGCAAGCATGTGAAGATAACCTGCCAGAAGAATTAAAAGACGAGGAGTGGGATGGTTAAAAAAGTAAATAAAATAATTTCTCAGAAAATCTACAGGTTTAATAAACTAATCTGATTGGAATAATGATGAAAAACTTACTTAAATTAAAAAACTTATACATGCTAATTGTTATAGCAGCACTGGCCTACGGTGGGTACTATTTTGGAACACAAAATACAGAAGATAGTACTAGTAATAAAACTTTAGAGCTTACAACTGTATCTATTCAAAAAGGTGATTTAGCAAAAAAAGAAGAATATAACGGCACACTTCGCCAAACAGATAAAAAAATTCTTAACTCACCAACAAATGGTGTAGTTACATTCCTACCCAAAGAGGGAAGTGTTGTAAATTTTGGTGAAGTATTATTTATAATCGACAACAAACCTGTAATTTTACTTCAAGGAAGTACACCTTTTTATAGAACATTAGATCTTAATTCAGACCCAGGTGTTGACATACAACAAGTTGAAGAAGCTTTGGTTTACTTAGGCTATGCCGATAGTACTTTTGTGCCTGACGAAGTCTTTGATGAACAAACTTCCAAGATGTTAAATACTTTATATATTGATTACGGCATTGATACAAAGTCAGAAATAACACCAACAGAGCAGGTTTTAATAAACCAAAAACAAGATGAAATAGAACTCCTAGAAAATACAGTTTCAGACGGTGGCACAACCTTAAGCGAAGTAAACAATAAAAAGAAACTATTAGATGACGCAAAAGAAAATGCGACAAAAGAAAATGCTGCATGGCAGGCTGCTGAGAATGAAATTGAAAGAATACAAAATTTAATAGATGAGCTTTCATATGAGTCAATGTCTGAAGACACCCGAGCAGGAAAAAAGGCTCAATATGAAGAGGATATTAAGACGCAGGAACGTATTCAAAGCAGAGAAGCTGGTAAGGAATCTGGTATTGATGCAGCAGAACAACTAGCTATCGACAATGCTCAAAAAGCATATGATGATACTTTAGAGTCATATAACGAAGGCGTAGATAGAGATGCAGAGCTTGCTAAAGCAAGAGAAGAGTTAAACGAGCTTCAATTAAGTTCTATCTCTGAAACATTCAGCCCAACTAATGCTTTTGCCTCAAAGACACCAATAATTGCTGGGTCAATCATAAATGATTTAGGGTCTGCCGTTGCACTCAACTCACCACTCTATAACATTTCATCAGTGGGGATAGAGGTAGTTTTTCAAGTAGACGCCACAGATCAAGAGACAGTAACATTAGGTAAAAATGTTGAAATAGAACTTCCAACAGACGAAAGAGTCCCAACTGTTATTACTTTTATTGACCAAGTAGTGACACAAACACAGGCAGGAGATTTTATAGAGGTAGTCCTTGAAGTGCTAAATCCTGAAGAAGTCGAGGCTTATGACCAAGCTCCTGTCAAAGTATTTTTAACAACAGAGGTCTCTGAAAATGTTTTATATGTACCCGTAAACGCACTCCTAGCTTTAGCTGAGGGAGGATATGCGCTTGAAGTATATGAAGGAGCAGCTGAGGGAAGTACTTTTGAAGGAGAGTCTGGTGTGGATACAACCTATGTTGCAGTGGAGATAGGAGTGTTTACAGATGGATTTGTTGAGGTGATTGGAAACATTCAAGAAGGACAATTGGTAGTTGTTCCGAGATGAACTCTGTAATTTCAATAAATAATATTACAAAAACCTATGAAGGACCACCTCCGGTCAAAGCTTTAGATGGCGTAACTCTTGAAGTTCAAAAAGGAGACTTTGTCGCAATAGTAGGTCAGTCTGGAAGTGGAAAGTCTACCCTCTTGAACATGATAGGTTTACTTGATAGCGTTACTGAAGGCACTATAGACATAGAAGGAAAAAATATATCAGAACTTTCTGATAATGAACTTTCTAAATTCAGGGGAGAAAAAATTGGATTTATATTCCAGAGCTTCTTCTTGCTACCAGGTCTCACAGCTCAAGAAAATGTTGCCGAAGGACTTTTATATCAAGGAATTTCAAGAACAGAAAGATTAGAGAGTGCAACAAAAGTTTTAGAACAGGTTGGGCTTGGAGACAGAACTACACACCTTCCTAAGGAACTTTCTGGAGGTCAGCAACAAAGGGTTGCTATCGCTAGGGCTTTGGTCCAAGATCCTGCTTTTGTATTAGCTGATGAACCAACTGGAAACTTAGATAAAGAGTCTGGTTTAAATATATTGAACATACTTAAAGAGCTTAATAATCAAGGAAAGACAGTAATTATGATTACTCATAATCAAGAACATGCAGATATGTTTGAAAAGGTAATCGAGTTAGTTGATGGAAAAGTTGTAAACAGATGAATAAAAATAAGCTAAGAACAAGAGACCTTTTCTTTGTTGCTGTTTATGGTGTAAAAGCTAGAAAAGGTAGAGCAGCCTTAACATCTATTGGAATAGGAATAGGCATAGCAGCAATTGTCGCAGTATCTGGAATAGCTGCATCAGGAAGTGCAGACCTGCTTTCTACCCTTGAGTCCCTTGGTACGAATCTAGTGAAAGCGTCTCCCCAGGCTGGTTTTTTTGGAACACAGGAAGAACTCCCTGAAGGAGTAATTGGTATGGTTGAGAGAATAGGACCAGTTGAAGAGGTAACATCTACTACCCAAACAGATTTATTAGTTAGACGGTCAAACTTTATTTCAGAATTTGAAGGAGGAGGTATTTCCACAATTGTCACAAGCTCCGAACTTTTAAATGTTATTGGTGGAAAACTTTCAGAGGGACGTTTCATAACAGACGGCCTCTCTGATTTACCTGTCACTGTTCTTGGAAATGTTACAGCTAAAAGGTTGGGAATTACAAATTTATCTAAACCTACGAAGATATTAATAGATGATGAGTGGTTTGGGGTTATAGGTATTGTTGAAGAACTTAAAATACATCCAGATTTAGACAGGTCTGTTTTTATTGGTTATGGAGCAGCAAAGAAACTTTTTGATATAAACGAAGAGCCAACCACGATTTACTTAAGAGCAAATCCTACTTTTATTGAAGATGTTGTTGAGGTTATAGCACCTTCAATGAACCCAGAAAATCCTGACCAGGTTGAAGTTTCAAGACCTTCGGATGCATTAGAAGCACAGCAAGCTGTTGAAGCTTCGTTTACAAACTTATTACTTGGACTTGGATCCGTAGCCCTTCTAGTCGGGGGTGTAGCTATAGCTAATGTTATGGTTATGTCTGTTTTAGAGAGAAGAATGGAGATTGGAGTTAGAAGATCGATTGGTGCTACGAGAAGGGAAATCAGGTATCAATTTTTACTAGAAAGCATTGTACTATCGGGAATTGGAGGACTGGTTGGTGTTATGTTAGGTTCACTCATTACGCTGGCTTATACTAATTACACAAATATTGTATTCTCAATACCAGTATGGCAAATTTTAGGAGCAGTAGTTTTAGCGTTATTAATTGGGGCTATTTCAGGGGTTTATCCAGCAATAAAAGCATCAAAAATACAACCAGCAGAAGCAGTTCGAAAATAAAACTACTTTTTTTTATCCTTCTTTTATCCTCGTGCACTATTGGTGGTGAGGAAACAACACAGGGGGTTGTCACTATAGATGACTCGACAGTAACAACTACCTTAGATGAAGAAACAACATTTGAAGAGGGAGTACTAAATTTCGCTCAGTGCATGAGAGAGGAGGGAATTAACTTTCCAGATCCAACCTTTGATATTGACGGAAATCCAGAGTTTGACAATTTAGAAATAGAAAATGAAGATGAATTTGAAACAGCATTTGAAAATTGTGAAGAAATTTTAAGAAATGCTCTTCCGGAACAATTCGACCTAGATCCAGAAGTTGAAGCAGCATTAGTAGATGCTTCATTAGAGTTTTCTCAGTGCATGAGAGAAGAAGGTATTGATTTCCCAGACCCCAAACCAGGCGAATTTGGTTTCTTTGCTTTTAGAGATGCCGATATAGACTTTAGCTCAGAAGCTGTCCAACAAGCTTTTGAAATATGTCAGCCTGAAAACCCACTTGATAATCTTGATGATTAGTTAAAGCCGTTACTTATGTGGATTAACTAAAAATTTATTACCAGTGCTTTGCTTAGCATATGAATTTATAACCTCTGGTTGAAGCATCTCCTCAAAAGATATTTCTTCAGCGTACTGACTAGCAAAAGTGGTTTTTATTTCTTTAGCAATCCTTACACGCATTTCCTGGACTCTTTCCATTCCAATCTTTCCAAGCATGGGAGTAAGCAACCAGCCACCAAGACCCCAAGACATTCCATAAGATCTCTTCAAAACTGTTGGAGATTGATCTAGACCACCATAAATATAAACCTGTTTATATGTTTCTGATCCATATCTTGAATATTGTTCAGTATTCTTATTAGCAGCTACCTCCATAGCTGTAAGGATTTGTCCAGGCAACTCTCCATTATTACCTCCTCCAGTTGCGTCGAAACCTAAGGTTGCTCCGGTTTCTACTAATGCATTTATTAAACTTTCCATAAAATCAGGCGCACTTGTATTGCAAACATACTTCGCACCAATATCTTTCAACTTCTCTACCTGCTCTTCTTTTCTAACTATATTTACCAGAGGAATGTCATCACTTTTACAAATTTTTACAAGCATCTGACCTAGATTAGAAGCAGCTGCAGTATGAACAATTGCAGAATGATTTTCCATTTTCATTGTTTCAACAAAAGATAAAGCAGTTAGTGGGTTTACGAAAGAAGAGGCTGCCTCAGCAGGAGTAATCCCATCTTCCATAACCAAACAATTAAATGCAGAAGCAGATTTATATTGTGAATACATAGAACCCCCTGCAAGACCTACTGTCTTTCCAATGAGGCCCTTTGCATTAGCTCCAGCATCTATAACTACTCCCGCACCCTCATTTCCTGCTGGCATTGATTTATCTATTCTAGATTTCATAGACCTCATTACGGCAGGATGCACTTTCATTGACGCAACTGTATCATCACCCGAACCGGTAGTATTGATATTCGAGAGGTCTCCACCAAAAGTTGTAAGTAGTGCTAAGTCAGAAGGGTTGATGGGAGCAGCTAGTACTTCAATCAAAACTTCATCGTCAGTTAGTATTGGAGTATCAACCTTAACTATAGATAGTTCTACATTTCCATCACTCGTAACTTTCGATCTGATTTCCTTAGAGTATTTACTTACCACTTTCCCTCCCAAATTTTTAAAACATATGAAGTCTAACTGGATTTTAAATAGTTGATGTCTTAAAAATTATACGTTTTATTAAATACCAGATTCAAAATATGAAGGAGCGGTTACAGCAATAGTAAGCCAGCACTCCTCTTTTAGATCAGGGCATTCGGTTTTTTCAAACACCCAAGTAATAACAAAATAGCTATTAGTTTTTGCTAGGACTTTTACCTCATAGTGAACATTAGTTTCATTTTCATATGTAACTTCGTAAGAGTATTCTTTCAAATCTATTATTGAGTCGTATGGCTCTGATAATAACATTTGAGAAAACCGTTCTTTTGGTCCTGTAATTTCTTTATTATCTTCATGAGCAAATCCCCAAATTGTATCAACGGCTTTTTCGGGGTTACTTGAAAAATTTTTGTAACTATTAAATATTAAATTAAGAACCTCTTCTGAATCAAGAATTTTTGGTGACTCATCAACAGTTATCTGACCTTCAGAACAGGAAACTAAAAGAATGAGAAGTATTAAAGTTTTTTTAACCACCTAAGAACAGTGACACCACAAGATATACGTGTAATACAAAAGCAATAGCTAGAAATCCAAAAAAAGACTTTTTTTCAACTTTATTCACAATCAAATACTAGCAACGGTTTAATTTATACGTAAACCGGGTTACTTATTTGCTTGTTCGTAAGCTTGGCTGTATAAAATAAGTGTTGGTGCCCAAAGACCTACATAAATTGCAAGTTGAGAATCATCTAAAACAATATATATAACCACAGATGCTAACACTGATACCATGCTGGCGTATAATCCAAGTTTTTGCATTTATTTCCTCTCTCAATTTAATTATACTATGTACTTTTGTTATGATAAAAATATGCTAGATACAGTAACTTCATCACCTTTTTTTCTGATTCTCTTATTTCCAGTCGGCACACTTACTGTTTTTGTAATTGGCTTAATCCGCTTAGATATTAAGGATCTAAGAGGAAAGCAAACAGCAGGTCAAAAACTTGCACTAGAAGAAGAATAGCAATTTGTCTCACCTGACTGTTTATATATAATTATGGACAGGGAAAATCTTGAAAATTTAGACGAAGAGTCGTTATTTAAAATCCAAAATACAATTTCTGAAATCATAAAAGAAAGAAATTTCAAAAAAGGCGACATAGAGACAATTGTTGATAATGCTTTCAGTATCGCTTTTCCTAAAATAGATGGTCTAGGTTTAAACCCATGGGTAGAAGGATCAATCCTAGTATGTCCCGGAGCAAGGATTGACAAGTCTCAAACGAGACATGTTTGTAAATTTGTTGTTGTTGAAGAAGATTGGTCTTGGGAATCAAGCAATATGATAAATGACGTTATTAGAAGAGATCAGTCATCTAAAAATTTTAGACAACACTCAATTACACTAATTTCACCATTTGAAGGCATGTCACTAGAAGTAGTGTCGCAAAAATCACAAAATGGAAAACATTTAGTAAATACAGTTGAATCTTATAAGTTTACAAATGGAAATTTAGAGAAAGTTATGACAAAATCTACTAGGTCTAGAGATCACTAAACAAATAGAGATAGTGCTCTCCAGCCGAAAATATATATAAGAACAACAAAAACAAAAAATAAAAACACAACCGCAAGTCTTTTAAACAATGAGTTCTCTAAAAACATCCCATCGTCATTTGATTTCAACCTTGCTCTAAGGAGTGTTACTAAACGAGCAAAGGGAAAAAACTCATTAGTTTTTAAATCAACAATAAATGAATTTTTATTTCTTGAAAAGGTGTGTATTCCTTTGTAAGGAGATTTACTAGATGTCTTAACTTCACCTATAAGTTTTTCTTTAAACTCATCAGGGTTGAGATTTTCAATTTTATTAAACAGTAAAGAAGTTCCATAGTTAGGGTAACAATTTTGTGTTGGTCTTATAATTAATGCCCCCTCTTTAAAAATTTCCCCACCACCTCTTGAGTTCTGTGTATTTATTTTTACTGGATTTAATGCATGCTGGTTCCAATTTGATAAAGGGTCCTTTGCATAGAAAATATGTAAAAATGAATTACTCCCAACAGACCCATCTGTAGCAAATATATACCAGATCCCGTTATGTTCAAAAATTGTTGGATCAATTCCAGCAAAGTTTTCAACAACAGTATTTACAGGTGTAATAGAGTCATCATCATTTTTTTTATAAATAGTTATCCCATTACTTTGTGCAGCTTCAGGTATTACATAATTATTTTTGTTATATTCAAACAGGCAGGGGTAAGAAAAATGAAGATTGCTATTGGTTTGAATATTGACTAAATTTTTAGAGTCGAATGAATACTTAGCTAACTTCCCCCTCCCAAGAAAATAATTAAATCTTTCAATAAAAAGACTGTTTTCAGACTCAAGGTAGAACGGATCTGCTTTAAAGTTCCAACTCTTGTCATTGAATAAATTTTTTAATCTACTGTCTTCTAGTATGTTTTTATTAAATACATTTATAACCATTGGATAGCTATAAACGCTCCAAGAAGTGTAGTAAAAAAGTAGAAAATATAATTTTTGTAAAACACTAGAGATTCTGGAACTTTTATTATCAGCAGAAATAGATTCGTTAGTTTTAAAAGTTTCAAATTGATCATCATTGTTTCTGCCGTCTACTAAAAATTGTAAAGAGGACAAATTATTTGAAACTGTTTTATTATCACTAAATTTTGCTTCTTCAGTCCAACAGCCATTAACGATTACAACTTTATTTTTATTTTTCTTTGCAAGATAGGTAATTGATTTAAATTTTAAATTTTCTCTTAAGAACAAAGATGATTCAAATTTTTGTTTTTTCATTTCATTGCAGAAATAAAAAATATTATCAACGTATTCAAAATCAATTAAACTCTCAGACAACCAGACCAAATCTCCTGTTGGTTTCGCACCAGTTTTTAGTGAAATTCTTTTAATACTACCAAAGTACTCAGAGATGGTAATACGTGACAAACTCGTGCAGACAATTCTTTTAAGCGTCAATCTAAAATTTTTTGATGACTTATCAGTTAAATAAATAGTTTCTAATAAACCCTTTTTATATAAAGTGAGAATAATTTCATACTTCCAATAACTAATTGTCTGATGATCAATAACTACTGATACTTTATTCATTACCCTTAGTCTATTTACATAAATTAAATAATTACATAAGAATTATTACAATAACAAATCTTATTAGTTTACGAATTTAGCTTAAGTGATTGTTATGCCAGTTAATTATGTGTTCAAACCTTTGTTTCCTGTGTTTAGGCTTTCCAGATCTTGATAACTCATGACTTTCTCCAGGAAATCTTAACATTGCTGATTTCACACCACGTTTTTTAAGGTTTGAAAAAAGTTGCTCAGCTTGTTCTACTGGGCATCTATAGTCCTCCTCTGAGTGGATTATAAGTGTCGGAGTTTTTATATTTGAAGCAAATGTGATAGGGCTTTTCTCTCTATAAAGATTAATATTTTTAGACATATCATCTAAAAGGTACATTTCAGGAAAGCCAATACCAATATCTGAAGTTCCAACCATTGTTTCCCAATTTAGCAAAGCTCGTTCAACAATTGCAGACTTAAACATATTTGGTTTGTGGCTAATAATCCAAGACGTCATAAACCCACCATATGATCCACCCATAATTCCATAGTTTTTATTAGTAACACCCATAATTTTCACCATTTTCTTAAAAGAAGTTAGTACATCATGCATATCCGCAACACCCCATTGGTCTCCACAGACATCCCTAAGAAAGTCATGACCTCTGCCACTAGAGCCTCTCGGATTACAAGCTATTACATTAAAACCTGCTGATGCATAGGTTTGAAATTCATCAAAGAAGGTAAATCCATATTGTGATGCGGGACCACCATGAATATTTAAAAGGGTTGGTCGATCTTTACCTACAAATATTCCCCATGTATCTATTTCTGATTCACCAGTATTAATTCTTTTATAGACACATTTGTGTGTTTTTACTTTATTGACAAAATAATCATTTGCTTTTGAATTCTTTATAAGTTGACCATTTTCTATTTCATAAATTTCATCAGGTCTTGAAAAAGAATTAGCAATTACGTAAACCCTATCATCGTTAAACGCAAAGTCCTTAATGGTTATATCAAGATTCACTAAATCAACATTATTTGTACCATCACGAAGTAACGTTCTTCCTGAATCTTCATATAGAAAATAAAGTACAGAATTGTTAACTTTAGCTTTTGAAATATTCCTATCAAAGAGTTTGTATTTATATGAAGCATTTCCAGGTTTAGAAAATTTGAGAATCGTTGGATTCGTAGGCCAATCAAAACGATTTCTAAGACCCACACCGTGTAAAGTGTCTTCATAGTAAAAGAGGTTACCTATCGAACCTTTTTGGAAAATATTATCTATAGATTTATTTTTTACGGCACCAATGCACTCTTCAAGCATTGTGCCTGCTGTGTTATATTTGCTATAAGAAAGTGTTATTGAATTTTTATGTTCAACCAACGAGTCAATTGATATTATATTTTCTTTATCACCGTTGATAATTGTTGTATATTTTTTAGTTACAAGATTTACTTTGTAAACATGACTTCTTTTGTTAAAAATAATCCCAACACTATCAAAATGAAATGGAAGATTTTCATAATACAGAGGCTCCTCCTCCTTTTTTTCAATATCTTTAAAATCCTTAGACCATTCATTAGTTATTACGTAGATAAATTTTTCATTTTTGCTTAAAACATAATTAGAAATCTTTCCTTCGGTCTGAAAGAGAGTCTCTATTTTTTTTCCACTTTGAACTTGAATAGTAGAAGATACTTTTGCCTGTTTATTCTTGGGAATTTTAGGTGATTTTATATAAAAAATAGAGTTACTTAATTTTGCATATTTTGGGTTCGTGAAATTAAAACTTCCTGATTTATATTTTTTCCAAGAACCTTTGTCCCTTTTCCATAATTCAGATATATAAGTATTAGACTCCAGATCCATGTGAGTACTCTGTACTATCAAGCTTGAACCTTTTCCATCTAAGTTGGATAAGGAATTAAATTCAGGTAAGTTATTTGGCCTCATGTTAGTTTTTATTCTATTTAATTACTTTATCTGTAACAAGTGTAATTATCACTGAAGAAAACAAAGCAATCGCAAAAGTGTTTAGGTCTGCTAGACCATAAAGATCAGTGGGTATAAAGACTCCTCCAGGATTTGCTTGAAGATCAACATATTGAAACCTATATAGAAAAGTACATATAAGAGACCCAACAAAAGGAACTATAAGCAACAGATCTTTGCTAGTTTTTTTTATTCTATAGAAAGCTGGAAATACAAGGCTAGTAGCAAACAGATCTGCTACTAAAAAGACATTAAAAATACTAGTTACTTCAATTGATATTACTAACGCAACACACACAATTAATAATGTTATTAATTTAGCTTCTTCAGATTTTTTCTTAAGAATATCTAGTGAAATAGTAGATGCAATTGCATTTTCTAGAGTATCAATACTTGATGTCACTAGAAGGGTTGCCAAAGAGACTAGTAATATAATTGTAAAATTATTTAAATCTAATTGCTCAATGAAGCTTAATGCAGGAGATTCTAAACCTTTTCCTGCTCCAACTGCACCACCAATCCCCAAAAGAAGAATAGTTAAGAAAGCACCAATACCAGAAAAAATGCTTGCTTGTTTAATAGTTTTTGAATTTTCTGCTGAAAAAGTTCTTTGCCAGTAACCCATAGAAAAAACCTCAGCTGCAGTTACAGCAATTATTACAGCTAATGCAGACTTAAGACTAAAAGTTTGGAAAGAGTTTAATCCTCCTGCATTTGCAAAAGTTAATAATTCAGAAAGACTGTTTTGATTAAGCCATATGGTGAAAACAATAATTAATAATAAAATTATTCCATAACTTTGAAGCTTATCTGTAAAATAAGATGCCTTGAATCCATGTCTAAATAAGTAAGCCAATGTAGTCATAGCGATAAGCAAACTTATTAAAACTCCACGAACAGATGATATCGATTCAAAAACGAAACCAATTGATGCAAACTCGGCGATTAAAAAAGCTCCCATATAAATCACTGCTACCATGGAAACAATTTTTTGAGCGATACTTCCATACTTTCTTTCTACAAACTGTGCAAGAGTAGCCCCCTTTGGCAATAAGTCTGCAATTCTAGGGCCAAAAATATATATCAAAATAAAAGGAGTAGCTGATGAAATAGCATAACCATAAATGTCGTACCCTAATCCATACCAAGCCACTTCAGCTGGAGAGGTCAAAATCCAAAGCCCCATACCACTTGCGTAAAAACTTAAACTTAAGCCAAGTACACCTTCTGACTTATTTAAAACAAAATACTCACCTTCATTTGACTTCAAACCCCTTGTTTGAAAGTAAATCCAAGTCAAAATTACTACAACTATTAAATAAACTACATTTGCGTTCATACATACCTCATTCCTATAAAAGTAATGGGATTTGAGTCCGAGTTCCCTTCGTTAGAATTACCTAACAGGTTCTTACGGTCGGCTTTTACACCCTCTCAGCTTTTGCTCCCGATATTTTTATCATAGCCATCATTACTATATAAAGTTATCTTTTTAGTGACATTAATATCTCTCTAATGAGTTCACGCAATTTAGAAAAACCATCTCAGCCTTCATTGATTCAAACATTCTCAGCGATAATTGTTGCGGCTATTGGTTGGGGATCAGGAAATGTAATTTCCAGAAGCTTACTGATTGAGGGTATAGATGAAATTTATTTAATCACAATCAGAGTTGTTGTGATAGGCACAATATTAATTATTTATTACTCACTTTTTATAAGAGAAAAATTTGAAATTATAATATTTAAAGAAGCTTCATTAACTAGTATCTTTTCTTTGTTTGCTGTAAGTTGGTTTTTTATTTTTGCTCTCCAATATATTTCTTCTGGGTTAGTAACTTTACTAATTAGCTCTGCTCCAGTATTTACTGTAATTTGGTTAAAAATATTACTTAAAGAGGAAAACATTTCAAAAACAAGATACCTTGCTATCTTTATAGGATTAATCGGAGTGTCATATTTATTTTTAACTAAAGAAACAGGGTTGCTTAATCAGGGCGACATACTAGTAGGAGGTACCCTGGCTTTTATGGGGGTTCAGTGTATAGCATTAGCTACAGTACTCAACAGAAAATTTGCACCAAAATATAAAGTATTTACATGGCTTACATATCAATATCCAACTGTTATGTTTTTAACAATAAGTGCATTTTTCATTTTTGATATACAAATTGAGTCACTTAGTACCTCTCAAGTTACGAGAATAACCTTTCTAATATTGGCCAATTTAAGTGCTTTCACATCATTTACGTGGCTTATTAGGAGAGTGAGTGCTCTACAGGTTGCTTCTGTAGATTATCTTGTACCTATTATTGGAGTTTCGGCGGGAGTTATATTTTTAAATGAATCTTTTAACTTCAACATAGTTGTAGCTGGAGTATTTATATTTATATCTTTAATCCTTAACACTAAAGAAGAATTTTCAACCTGACTTTATTTCTTTTTTAACTTTTTTTAAATCCTGGAGTGTTAACCATTTTGGTTTCCCTTTTTCTTCAGATGGATTTCGAAGTAAATATGAAGGATGAAATATAGGCATATACTTTATACCACCTTTATTTATCCATTTACCTCTAATTTTTGATATGGGTTCATTTATATTCAAGTAAGATTGAACAGCAGTAGAACCAGCAAGAACTATAACTTTTGGATCTATTAATTCGACTTGACCACTAAGCCATGTAATGCAATTTTCAACCTCAATATTTTTTGGCTTTCTGTTGTTTGGGGGTCTACATTTAACAATATTAGAAATATAACAATCCTTATTTGTGTCAATACCTACAGATAGAAAAGATTTATCCAACATTTTTCCAGCCCTGCCAACAAAAGCTAAACCTTGCTCATCCTCTTTTTGACCGGGAGCTTCTCCAATAATGAAGATTTTTGCTTTTGGGTTTCCTCTCCCAAAAACTACATTCGTTCTTTCTTTAGATAGAGTGCATTTTGTACACAAGATACAATTTTTTTTTAGTAAATTTAACTTAACCTGATCAACCATTGATAAAATTTTAGTAAAATTTGTATTTTTAAACACCCTAGAACAGAAGTTCTAAGGGGTTTTTGTATACCAACAACATAGGGAGCATGTGTTTGTAAGTAAATTGTAAAAAAAGAACTTAAATTAGAGGTAAATAGGCTATAAACATTATACAAATGAGAAAACCCTTGAAAACTCCGCAATCTGTTTCCAGATTTCCTGCTTCAAGGGTTATCTCTTGTTACTTCTTGTAATGATTATCTATAAAGACTTTCTTCACAAAAAGTAATATAAATTTACATCAAAAAATTGTAAAAATCAAAAGATTTTAGTCAGAATTTTTCCCACTTTTTCTTCTGTTTGTAACAAGAGTGAACATAGCAACAATTACTATTACGCCTAGTAATCCACTTAATACAGTTGAAATAAAGTTGTTATTTATGGCATTTATTCCATAGTCATCTAACAATAAGACAACGCCATCTGTTTCTTGAAATCCAAAGTTTTCTGCAACTGACTCTAACCCATCAGGAGATGATGAAGCAAAAGGAGTAATTAAGGTTAGTAATAAAATTAAAACTACAAACAGTCCATACAGGGAAACATTAGTAGTGTCACTATCATTTCTATCATATGCATAAACTAAGTCAGGCCTAACACGAACTAAGAGACCAACTATTAGAGCGGTTATAACACCTTCGCCAATTCCTATCAAAAAATGGGTTGATATCATTGCAACCAGAACACTACTTACTGGAATAGAGATGGTCCCTCCAATGGCGTACTCAAGTGTAAAAGCAATAGAAGAGAACACTACAGTTATGATGCCTGATACAACGCTAACACCAATTATTGATGTTTTATTTTTTCCAATAAATTTTAACCAGTACTTAACCATTACCCAGCCAGTCGAACATGTTACTATCGCCATATTGAGAACATTTACTCCAAGTGCACTTAAACCTCCATCAGCAAAAAGTAAGGATTGAATAATTACAACAACAGATAAGCAAATGAGACCCAGTCTTGGTCCTAAGACAATTACTGCTAATGCACCACCCAATAAGTGACCGCTAGTACCAGCAGCTATGGGAAAGTTAATCATTTGTAGAACAAAAATTAATGCTGACATCATTCCTGTTAACGCGATAAACTTATCAGCAATTAGCGTCTTTGCTGATCTTATATATGCCCACAGAGTTCCAAAGCTCAACAAACCAGTAGCTGCAGAAACTTGAACATTTATAAATCCGTCAGGTACGTGCATGAATATATTTTATAATAAAATTTTATTATTGCAAACTATTTGCAATAAGATTCAAATTAATTTATTTTGATTTAACCAACTGTGAAGCTCACTTAATACAAAAGGTCTTGTGTCTTGATTAAGAAGCTCGTGCTTAGAGCCTTGAATTGGAATGTATGTTACATTTTGTAACCTACTTAACTCAAGCGATGATTTAATTGGAACAATCTTGTCTTCTTCACCATGAAATAAAATGGTTGGAAGTGAGAGATTTTCTATGTTTTTATTTACTAGTTCCTGAGATTTTAAAAGCTCATTTCCGTATCTAGCTGTAACTGATCTAAACACTAAAGGATCTGAAAAATAGTCACTAACTACACTTTTATCAGTTGATAAATTCTTTTTGTTCACAGATGATGGGATCCTTAATTTTGGAAAAACATTTGCTATTGATTTAGACAAGGTCTTTATTATCTTTGGATAGTTATCTCCTAATGTTGGCGCTGAGAGTATTAAAAAATCTGGATTAATTAACTTAGTCAGTATTGAGTGAAGAGCTACTTGTCCACCAACAGAGTGACCAAAAACAATCTTATTTTCATAATTCTTAATTTTTGCAAACCCATCTGCAACAGCTTTATCAACTTCCCCCCATGTTTCTAAATCCCCTTTAACTAAAGCATCTTCTCCGTGTCCCGGCAAGTCAATTAAGTGGGTGTCAATTCCAAGATTGTTAAACCAGTCAGCATTAATTCTATGCCTTTCCTTGTGTTCAAAAAATCCGTGTATTAATAAGAGTCCAGTTTTATTCATAATTTTAATTATTTATATACAATGAATACTAATGCATATTGATTATGTCAAGACACCATTTAGCAATAATCCCTCTATGCAGAAATATTCCGGACCCTTGATTAAAGAAAACCCTAGAAAAAAATATTTAGATGAAAAGCTTCTTCAACTTTCATCCCATGGGGATGACCTATATGGAGAGTCTAGAATTTTTACTAAAAATAATTTGATTCAACTTGTAAGTAAGACATTAGAGTTAGCCCCACAAGAAACATTAAAAGACCTCTCACTTCTAATTGAGGAAGACATTGCAGTCATGCATAAGGGAAGACTTGAAGCTATAAGTTTCTGTTTTCCAAGCGGTTGGGTTCCCTCCAGGGCTATAGGAGAAGATTTTACTTTTTTACACAATCCAGTTGCAGATAATCAGCTTTTAATAAAATCTAGCGAAAAGCTAACAAAATATATGTGTAAAAATACAATTCAGAGATGGGTTTGGAATATCACTACTATTAATGGGCTAAGTAACCATCCTAAAACTCCAAGACCATTATTGAATAATTTTAACGATCTCTACTTTCGTGTTGAAACACAAATATCCACACCTCTTGATAATGAAACCAGCTTGTTTTTGGTTTCAGTAGAAGTGGTTAAGTTAGAAGAAGTTTGGGACGAAAAAATACTAAAAAGCCTTAACTCAATGAGTGAAAGTATTTTGGAATATAAACAACTAAGTAAAATAAAAGATTACCTAAATAGCTTTATAATTTAAGTACTTATGAAATACGTATACATAGCTGGACCATTGTTTGACGACCACGAAAGACAGTACTTGGAAGACATTGCATTAGTTTTTGAAAATAATGAATTTGAGACATTTCTTCCTCATAGAGATGCAGGACTTGTTGAGGGTGAGTTTACTGATAAGTTAAGAGAAGATATATTTACAACTGACATTGAAGCACTTAAAAAAGCTGATATAGTTGTCGCATTACTGACAGGACGCGACATTGACTCTGGTACAGCTGCCGAAATAGGATACGCATATGCGCATAAAAAAGAATTAATTGGAGTTAGTGCAAATAATATAAAAGTACTAAATACTTTCGTTTGGGGTTTATTTGATAGTGGAAAAAAGATAGTTAATGACATAAATGAATTAGAGGAGTTTTTAGGTGCAAAATAAATATTTAGGTATTTTCATTGTTTTCTTTTTTTCGGGTACACTATCAAGTTTGACTTTTAGACTTCTTGATAATTCGGTTTTTAGAAATGCTGAATTTAAAATTCAGGATTGGATTTATGGTAACTTATTAATCTTATTGATCTCAGTATTGGTAACTTATATTTGGGTTATTAAAAACAAAACCTAACTTCCATACTTTTCTATAAAGTCATCCAAGTCTTTTTTTGCTTTATCCACCTGTTCATTAGATATCTCTTGATCTCCGCTAATTAGACATTCTGAATTATTTGTATATAGAGTATTGATTGATTTATAAACTTTTAATCGAACTTCTAAATAGTTTTTGTATACCTCTTGATAGTTCCAATTTTTTTCTAGATTATCAAAAAAAGAATTTCTATCTTCATCTACAGAATTAGGAGAAATATCATCTATATATTTATTTAGTTCAAAGCTTGTGTTGAATAGTTCATTGGATAAATCAATATATTCTTTTTCTATTTGCTCACAAAATGTCAAGTCCACCGAAGTGGATGTCGTTGTTTCTACAGTTTCACTAGATAAACTCACAGAACAAGAGGTAAAAAAAATAAGAATTATTAATAGCTTTTTTTCTTTCATGTTGATATAAATTTTAAAACCAATTTTTATAAGTTTAAATTAACAATACTGAAATTAGTAATTAATTTCTATTTTTTAAAATGATAAAGACAATGAAGAAGGTAAAACCTGTTGTTAAAGTATTTGTAGCAACTAGAGGAATGTCTTTGCTGTAAATTCCATAGATGAACCAAAAAAGAGAGCCAAAAAATAGAAATACATAAGTTGTTAAAGAAAGCCCCTCGGTATTTTTTGTTTTAACTGTTTTTATAGCTTGAGGTAAGAAAGAGACAGCGGTACATATTGCTGCTAAATAACCGAATATAGAGAAATTCATCTAGCTAAATTTTAGCATGGTCCCAAGAGATAAACTTTGAAGGCCTAACAACAACAACTGACCTTTTAGGAGACTGAAGCCTCATCCCTTCAAGATATTGAGCACTATTTTCACCTTTTATATATTTATCTCCGACAATTTCCATATACCTAATTACTTCTTTTTGATTATCTTCGCCATTTATTATTTCCGTATCCCCATAGGCTATAACTCCCTGTAGGTCTGAATATTTGATACCAGCTTCTGCTAAAACAGTAATTCTTGAATCTCTTTTTAGGTTAAGAATTTTTTGTGATTTTGTATAAGTATGAAAAATAAACCTTTCACCATCATAGAAATACCACATTGTTGACAGATGGGGACTGCCATCTTTGTTTATTGTCCCTATCTGTAAAGAAATTTGATTTTGAAGAAATGTAGTTATTTCTTCTTTAGACATTTTAATTTGATCTCTTAAACTCATTAGTTAATGATAGTGGGCCTAGTTAGATTTGAACTAACGACCTCATCCTTATCAGGGATGCGCTCTAACCAGGCTGAGCTATAGGCCCATATGTCTAATTAACAATAGTCTATTGATAGAAATATTTAAATTTTTTTTTCATTTACTCTAAAATTCAAGGCATAATATTAAAAGCGAGGGGATGTAGCTCAGCTGGAAGAGCACCTGCTTTGCAAGCAGGGGGTCGTGGGTTCAAGTCCCATCATCTCCACAACAAGGTAATCTTATATTATGGATAAAAAAGATTTAGAAAATTTATCTGCATCTGAGCTTTCAGAGCTTAAAGATCAAATTGACGAGGTAATCACAAATCGTAGATATAGAAAGGTTTTGGCATCTACAAATACTAAAGCTGTTACTACAGTCTGGGTTGTTATTGCTGTTTTAATATCCCTGTATAGATACCTAACTATGTAATGGAGTACTTAATTGCCTTTACAATTGGTTTATTTATCTTTAGATTTTTGAGAAATTCTATATTTTCTCTAGCAACAATTCCACCAGAAATTGATACTGATGATGTTGTAGAAATATCTCAAGCATTTATTTGTAACAAATGTGGGACACAACTTACTATAAATAGACAATCGGTAGTTGCAAACGAGCCTCCAAAACATTGCAAAGATGAAATGCAACCACTTGACTAATGCCTTTTTCTAGAAAAGAACAATTAATTAATTTAGAAAAAGAGGCTGTTTACGATTTATTAATAATTGGTGGTGGAATTGTAGGTTCTGCAACTTTAGCAATGGCAAGTGCTGATGGATTAAATTCAATTTTATTGGAAAAGAATGATTTTGCTTCTGGTGCATCTAGTAGGAGTACGAAATTATTACATGGTGGAATAAGATATTTACCACAACTTCAATTTGGATTAGTTAGAGAAAGCTTACAAGAACAAGAGGTTTTAAAAAGTCTTTTAGGCAAACTATACAAACCCTTAAAACTTTTAGCACCAATTTATAAAAATAATGGTTTTGCTGATATGCCGAAAATATTTCAAAACAACTTTATTGCTCCAAAAGCCTTTAAGCTTGGCTTGATTCTTTATGATTTATTAGGTGCAAGAAAAAGAGACAGGAAGCACAAAAAGATTTCTATTAATGAAACTGCTGAACTGTTTCCACTTTTAAAAAGAAAAAGTTTAAAAAAAAGTTTTATCTTTGGGGATGCGCAAACAGATGATGCCAAACTAGTTATGACCCTTCTTCGAAACGCAGTTGAAGAACACAAAGCAACTGCAGTTAACTATATGGACATCATAGACATATCTACTATTGAAAATATTTATGAAGTTGAATACTTAGATAAAATTTCTCTTAAAATTTATAAATTAAAAGTTAGAAAAATAATAGCAGCTACGGGTGTTCATAACTTACCAGGAAACTATCAAAAAAAATCATCAAAAATGAAATATAGTGGAGGTGCCCACCTCGTACTTAAAGGGGATCCTCTAGAGCTCCAAAATAATGCAGTATTACTTCCTAAGACGGAAGATGATAGAGTCATGTTTGCTTTACCCTGGCTAGGAAATACCATCGTAGGGACTACAGATACAAAAACTTTTTCAGGCACTTTGGACCGACCATTTGCAAATAAGAATGATAAAGATTATTTGGTCAGACATATAAAAAAATATTTTAATGTAGATGAGCTTACATACATATCTTCATGGAGTGGTGTCAGGGCATTGTTAGACAGTTCTTCTAATAGCACTAAAAGTATTTCTCGAGGGCATTTTATAAACTTGATTGAAACCGGCTTCATACAAATCGCTGGTGGAAAACTTACAGGATTTAGACTTATTGCACAAGAAGCACTTCAAAAAGTATTCAACAAGAAGTTTGATCTAAAAAAGTTAAAATTCGTTGATGATATTGTTAATTTATCTGATACATACACTACAGATGAATTTGAATTCACTGTTAAACACTATTGTGTAGCAAAGCCTACAGATTATCTTTTAAGGAGAACTCACATTAGTTGGTTTAATGACAACGGTGCATTAAAAACTTTGAAAAGAATTACTAATGAGTATTTCACAAATGAACAGTATGAAGAAAGTTATAAAGAGTTGGTAGAAGAGGGCTTAGTTAGTTAATTATAATTTGTGGTCATTAGGAATCCACCACCTATTAAAGCTAAACCACTCCACAAATACCACTTAGATACCGAACCTGGCAATAAAGTTAAATAGTTTAGAACAATTAATAAAACCCCAATGACCATCAATGAAGTCATAGTTATTACATACCATTTAGGAGAAGGTCCTTTACCTGACGACATTTGAGTAGAAATATTCTTTGATTGGGTCGGCCTACTATTTTTTGTTCTTTTTTTTGATACTGGCATAATTTACAACTTAATATTATTAAGAATTTATTTCAACAAGATTATTTTTCTTAATAGTAATTAACCCATCCTTTTCTAATGTACTGACAGCCTTTAAAAGCTTTACTTTATCTGTTTTAAGGTTTTTTTGTATTGTTTCTAATGAGGCTATATTTTCATTTAGTAAGAGTTTTAACAAAGCTCCTCGAAGCTCCCTATTTGATCCTGAAAAAGTTCCTTTGGATTTTTTTATTTTCACTATATTTTTTTCACAGTTTTTTTCTAAAACACAAGTGCTACATAAAGGATTTTTGCTCTTACAAACCATACTGCCAAAATCCATAATTGCTTGATTCAAATCTCTAGAGGAAACTCTGTTTAGAAGTGGTTGTTTATTATTATGTACAAAATTTTCCACATTGTTTAGACCAAAATATCTTGAAAACACTCTATCAACATTTACATCCCTAGTTATTACTTTCTCACCATAAGCAAAAGACAGTATTGCATTGTTTGTATATGGCCCTACTCCTGGGAGGACCTCAAAGTTTGGGTATAGTTCATCAAATCCTTTTTCAGACAGTATTTTTGAAGACTCATAGAGCCTCCGGGCACGGTTATTGTAGCCAAGACCAGACCACAAAATTAATACTTTTTTGAGGGAAGAAGATGCCATAGTTGCTGGACTTGGAAACTCCTCGATAAATAATTTGAAATAGGTATCCGCTCTGTCTAATTGTGTTTGTTGAGATATTGTCTCCAAAAGAAGAATTTTCCACGGATCATTAGTTTCTCTCCAGGAGTAGTCTCGTTTGTTGTTGTTATACCAATTTAAAATATCTCTTTTAAATTTTTTTGTTTTAGTTTCCAAAACTCAACTCAACAAAACCCTCAGGGTCTACAAACTCACCCTCTTGAGGGGACTGTTCACTGACCCTGCCTCCAGTATCTCCACTAGCTGACGGGAGAAGACCAATATCTTGAAGAATATTTGAGGCTTCTTGGTATGTAAATCCAATCAGGTTAGGAACTTCAACTTTCAAACCGAGTGAAACAATCACCTTTATTATTTGATCATTAGTCACAAGCTCACCAGCTCTAGGTATAGTGTGCGAAACAAGTCCAACTGATACATTCTCCGAATACTCTTCAACAAACTCATATTCAAACCCAAGAGTTTCAAGAATTTGTATCGCATCTACAAGTGACTTTCTTGAGAGGTCACTTATTTCAATTAAGCTTGGTCCCGCAGAAATAACAAGATCTACAGTTGAATCTGGTCCCATTTTTGTTCCTGCAACTGGATTTTGGGAAATAATAAAACCTCGAGGAATATTGTCATCATTAATTTCCAACTGTTGTCCAACAACAAATCCACTTTCTTGTATAACATAAACACCTCTGGCAATTTCTAAATCAACTACATAGGGTATTGGAAAAGCTTCGGGTCCAACAGAAACAATAATGGTTACAAGAGTGTCAGGATTAGTAATAGTATTTGCAGTAGGCTGTGTACTGATGACAAATCCTGCTGGAACAGATGAATCAGCAGAGTTCTCTATCCCTACAATAAATCCTAATTCTTGAAGGTCATTGAGAGCTTGTGCCTGTTCACTACCAGTTAAATCAGGAATTTCTACTAAAGACGGTGCACCCCCATCGACAGGCAAACCTTCGAATATATTTGAAAGAGTCCAAACAGTTCCAAACACTAACATTATGGAAATCACCAATGCCGGTAGAGTAAACCTGAATTTTATTTTAGGATTTGTTAAATCAACCAGGTTTTCTTGAGTTTGATTAATCTGTATTTGTTTTCTTTGCTGAAGAAGCAAAGCTCTCAAATCTTCTGCAGATTTGAATCTATCATAGGGCCTCTTTTCAAGGAGTTTTAATACAGCATTTTCAAGCCCTTTTGGAATATCTTTTCTATATGTTGAGAGTTTTTCCGGTTTGTCCGTTAAATGTTTTGTTGCTGTTGCAATTGGTGAATCACCAGAAAAAGGAGGTTTACCTGTAATCAACTCATAGAGAACTGTACCTAGGGAATATAAGTCTGATTCAAAGGATACAGCCTTTCCTTGAGCCTGCTCAGGAGAAATATAGCTTGCAGTACCAAGAACAGCTCCAGTTTTAGTAATGTCACTCTCTTCATTTTGCAAGGAAACAATGCCAAAATCAGTAACTTTTACTTTTCCACTTGGTGTAATCATTATGTTGCCAGGTTTTATATCTCTGTGAACTAAGCCATGCTTATGCGCCTCTTTAAGCCCACTAGCTACTTGAGAACCTATATACAATATGTCGTTTAATCCCACAGTTCTGTTACTTGAAATAATAGATGTTAAAGTATTGCCTTCGATATATTCCATAACGAAATAAGGCTCGTCTTCAATTCCCCAATCAAAAATTTGAACAATATTAGGGTGGTTTAAATTCGCAGCGGTTTGCGCTTCTCTTCTGAACCTATCAACAAATTTTTCCTGACTTACATAATTTGGCTTAAGAGTTTTTATTGCAACAGTTCTTTGAAGCTGCCTATCTTTTGCTTTATAAACAAAAGCCATACCACCTTCTCCGAGGATTTCCTCGATTTCGTAACGGTCTTTTATAATTTGTCCTATTTTCATAACTAAATCACATTTATTATTATTGCTGAAATATTGTCTTTTGGGTTCTGTAGTAAAACTTCTCCAACTAAAGATTCTGCATTTATTCCATCTAGGAGTTTATTCTTTAAATACTCATCTCCAACTTCGTTGTAAATCCCATCTGTACAAAGAAACACAACATCTCCAGAGCTTAATTGGAAATCTTTATTCTGAATTGTTAATTTTTCTTTTGATCCTAGAGCTTGTGTAAGAACATTCTGATAACCTGGTACATTTTCATCTTCAGTCAGCTGTATCAAGTTTCTACTCGACAAAACATAACATCTACTATCTCCCACATGGGCTAACGACAGAGTTCCATCTTGACTGATTTCAACAACAGTCATTGTGGTGCCCATTCCTTTAGCATCATCATTGCTTGATTGGTATTCTAAAATATCTCTATTTGCAGTTTTTACATAATCTGTGATGCTGTCAAAATCTTTATACATCGTTTTAGATGCAAGATCACTTGCAACTTCCCCTTTTTTATGACCACCCATTCCATCAAAAACCCCAGCTTTAACGGATGTTATAGAAGAACCCGACTCTAAAGGAAATATAGAATCCTCATTCTTTTTTCTTACTGGTCCACACTCACTTTTAACAGTCCAGATAAATTTATACTTTTTCATTCCTCAATAATCATAGTTGTGAAATGTATTAGTTTTCCTAGACTTAATAAAGAACTAAAATACACAGCGAAAGTTAAAAAACCAGTGAGACAATATGTTTATTAAGAAATACAAGCTTTACAGTTTATGAAAAGTAGCATAATTAAAAATTTTGGAATAGGTGTTATATTAGCTGTTGTTTTATACACTGCCACATTTTATTTTCAAGAGTTCAATAGAGCCAATGAATTTAATGAATTTTTAGAAGATGCCTCAACTATTTCAGAGTTGCACAGTACAAATGCAGTTAATTTTAGAGAAATATTGGATTTCTCTGAAGTTGATAGAGAAAGTTTTGAGAGGTTGCTTGGTCAAATACAGTCTAATTCTCAAGAATCTTATCAATTATTGCAAAATAGCAATATTGATTTTACTTCTAAGGAGAAGCAGCTTTTGGAGATTGCTACAAGTAGCTGGCTTGATGGGGTCGAGCTTTTTCAGGCTTCAATTACGACACTGATAGACAATCCAACTACATTGAAAATTGAAGAATCAATTGCGCAGAGCATTGTTAGTTTATCAATTGGTGATAAAGCATATGCAGAGTTTTTATTCTTAATAAAGCAGAATGCATCAATAGATGGAACTTTTTTGCCAAATTTCTACCAAATTGAATATATTGGACTTGAGGACAATTCGTATAAGTTTGCTGACCTTCTTGTAGATAAAGCTAAGTCAAGTTCGGGAGGTTTATTTCTCCAAAAAAATCTAGCAATTACGGGCACGGAATTTACACCAATGCCCATTACCTTCACTGAAGATGGAGCAGCAGTACTTCTAGATGAACCAACAGCACTTCAAGTTGTCATTTCAAATGAAGGTAATGTAGAAATATATGATGTAGTTGTTCTAGTACTGGTTACAGATGAGTATGGAGAAACTGTATATGAGTTCCAAACAAAAATTAACTCTATTGGACCTAAAGAAAGTAAAATTTTTCTATCCGATACCGTTAATATAGAAAAAGGTGTTGTACACGAATGGTTTGTAAAAATTGAAGAAATTGAAAAAGAAGAAGAGCTCACAGATAATTTATTATCTGTTTTTGGTTTTATTCCACCCGAAGGTTAGTCAATGCTAGATCCTGCAATTTTAAAAAATGATATTGAAAGCCTAGAGCTTAATATAGAACGAAGAAACCTAGATATTGATTTGAAAGAGCTAACTGCTAGAGATGAACTAAGAAGAGAATTAAGATTTGAAGCAGAAAAGTTGAGATCTGAACAAAAGACTTTAGGTAAGCAAATCGCATCCGCAGATGAGAAAACTAAAAATGAATTACTTGACCAAGCATCACAGATGAGCGAAAAAGTTAAAGACTTATTTGAAAAGGTAGATCTTGCTGATAAAAATTTTATGGATATTTGGATAAAAATTCCAAATCTCATTTCAACCACTTCTCCTGATGGTACGTCTGACAAAGAGAATTCTGAAATTAAGAAATTTGGAGAGATACGCAATATTAATAATCCCAAAGACCATCTTGAAATAGCAGAAAGTCTTGGATTGATTGATGTACAAAAAGCTTCTGAAGTTTCCGGTTCAAGATTTTCTTACTTGTTTGGAGACTTAGTAAAAATTGAGTTCAATTTAGTTTTGTGGGCTATGCAGCAATTATCTGACAAGGGTTTTAAACCGACAATCCCTCCAGTTTTAGTCAGAGAAAATGCTCTTTATGGGACAGGGTTTTTTCCTGATGATGCTGAACAGGTTTATGAAATTCCTAATGATGATCTTTATTTAGTGGGTACATCAGAAGTTCCGCTTGCTGCATTACACTCTAATGAAATCTTAGATACTGCCACTCTACCAATAAGGTATGCAGGTTTTTCAACTTGTTTCAGACGTGAAGCTGGAACATACGGAAAAGATACAACAGGAATTTTTAGAGTACATCAATTCGACAAAGTAGAAATGTTTTCATTTTGTGATCCTGAAAAATCTGAAGAAGAACATAAGTTTATCCTTTCAGTAGAAGAAGAGCTTTTGCAAGCTCTAGAAATCCCCTATCGAGTTGTAGACGTTTGTGCTGGCGATTTAGGTTCTTCAGCTTCAAAAAAATACGACATAGAAGCTTGGATTCCAAGTCAAAAAGCATATAGAGAAGTTACTTCATGCTCTAACACAACAGACTTTCAAGCAAGAAGGCTCAATATCAGAGGAAAAGCAGATGGAGAAACTAATGTTTTACACACCCTAAACGGTACTGCTATTGCTGTCGGAAGAATATTAATTGCTTTAATTGAAAACAACCAAACTGAAGACGGTAAAGTAGAATTTTCCGATAGTGTTGCTGAAATTATTGGTGTTAAAAACCTAAGCTAATAACAAACTAGCAATCATACTTATTCCAAGCACAACATATGTTGCACGCGCAACTTTCTTGTTCTTTTCTAAACTATTCTGAAGCTGTTCCCCAAGTATTAACCATATGCCTACACAAAAAGGCAATACTAAAAAATATATAAAAGCCCCTTGGTTATTTGTAATGTTAAATGCCGTAAGGCCCGACACAGCCATGACAACACCTTTTGGATTAATCCATTGGAAAAGACAGGCCTGTATAAATGTAAAAGGTTTCTCTACTGAAGACCCTTTTTTATTTGTATCTAGTGAAGTTGTGGCAACTCTATACGCAATGTATGTAATAACCGCATAACCAACATACTGCAGATAGGTAAAAATTTCAGCTGGTACATAGGTAAGTAAAAAACCACCAACAAAAAATAAAAAAGTGAACCCTAGCCAAATTCCAAGAAAATGAGGTATTGAAGCTTTTCTACCAAATTTTATTCCTGAGGCCATAAGTAAAGAATTGTTAGGTCCTGGAGTGATTGCAGTTACAAATGCGAATATGAAAAACTCAAACATTTGGCTATATTAACATCAACAATAGAATAAAAAGACTATGAAATATACATCAAATGAAGACAAGATGAAAGTAGCTCTTGATGAAGCAAGAAAAGCACTTGATATTGATGAAGTCCCCGTGGGAGCAGCAATATTTGATAAAGACGATAATTTAATATGTGCAAATCACAATAGAAGAGAATTAGACCAAAACCCAATGTCCCATGCTGAAATTCTAGTTTTAGAAGAGGCTTCCAAGATTTTAGGTACTTGGAGACTCGAAGAGACAACTATAGCTGTAACTTTAGAACCTGATGCTATGTGTGCTGGTGCTATTTCCCTGTCTAGAGTTAAAAAATTAATATATGGAGCTCAAAATGAAAAAGCGGGGGCAGCTTTTTCATTGTATAACATACCCCAAGATCCAAGATTAAATCATTTTGTTGAGATAAAAGATAATATACTTACCCATGAATCTGAAGCTATATTATCCTCTTTCTTTGATAGCAAGAGATAACTAAAATAGAATCTCAGGTTTTTTTTCGGAGGGATCGCATAGTCTGGCCTAGTGCGCACGCTTGGAAAGCGTGTAAGGGTTTATCCCCTTCGAGGGTTCGAATCCCTCTCCCTCCGCAAAAAACAGACCATCTGGAGGGATGGCCGAGCGGACGAAGGCGATAGTCTTGAAAACTATTGTATGTATTCCATACCGTGGGTTCGAATCCCACTCCCTCCGCT
>Ga0181597_10001369_pt1 | contig 27421 bp, 28 predicted proteins | sample 041ome_5_FD_148647 | JGI IMG/M metagenome (GOLD analysis project Ga0181597, IMG submission 148647) | Coastal salt marsh microbial communities from the Groves Creek Marsh, Skidaway Island, Georgia - 041403US metaG (spades assembly) | ecosystem: Environmental > Aquatic > Marine > Intertidal zone...
GCATATATGTTTCCATAATATCTTCCGAAATGTCTTTTGCAATATTATCTCTCTCAATTTTTAATGCATTATTTTCTTCTGATACTTCTTCCATTTTGAGATTCAGATCATCTTTTTTTGACTTTAATTCTGTGATGATTCCATCTAGTGAAGCTTTATCTTCATCAATTTCTTTTGATAAATTTTCTTTTTTAGTCATTAATTCAATTAACTCTAATTCCTTTTCATCTAAAAGATTTTTTTCAAAATCTATAGTTTCCATCATGGCGTCATATTCTTTATTGGTAGATATTGATCCATCAATTAGCTTATCTTTTAGAGAATTTATTTTATCAGAAGTGGTTTGTACAAGCGTTTCATTAGTACTAATAAGCACTGTTGTATCTTTGAGATCGTTTTCCTTATTCTCTAATGATATTTTCACTGAATCTTCTTCTTCGGTTAATTCTTGGACTTTCGTAGGAAGATCGCCTAACAATTTATTGATTTCAAATAATTTATTATCTACATCTTGTAATAAGATTATTTGATTAATTAGGCTCATAGAATAAGATATTTCACTGCTGTCTTCATGTCGAGATGAATATATTCTAATTACCTTACAAAAAAAACATTTATTATGAATTTAAATAATTATATTATTTCACGTGTCAAACTTTGAAAAACTAAAGACTTTTGAGCCATTGCCCTCCTTTTTAACTATAAGAACATCTTCAATTCATGGATTAGGTCTTTTTGCTTCCACAAAAATTGATTCTAAAACAGAGCTTGGAATCACTCATGTTAAAGATAAAAGATTTTCACACGGATATATTAGAACGCCATTAGGTGGATTTTTTAATCATTCAATAACCCCAAACTGCGAAGCTGTATATGACGGAGATTTTATAAAGCTATCAACAATAAAAAGTATAAATCTCGGTGATGAAATTACCGTCGATTACACAAAACATGATTGGATAAAAAAAGATTAATGAAAAACTATTTTTTTACATCTGAATCAGTAACAGAAGGTCACCCAGATAAAGTTGCTGATCTAATTTCAGATAATGTTGCAAATTATCTAATAAATCAAAATGAAAGTCATAGAGCTGCTATTGAAACAATGGTTTCATCAAACATGGTAACCATTGCTGGAGAAGTTAAAACAAACCTAATGAATAATACTGATTTAATTGAAGAATTAGTTAGACAAACCATTAGAAACATTGGTTATGAACAAAAAAACTTTCATTGGAATACACTATCTTTTAAAAACTTAATTCATACTCAAAGTGTTGATATTGCAAGAGGTACTGACGACTTCGGTGCAGGTGATCAAGGAATGATGTTTGGTTATGCATGCAATGAAAATGATTCTTTAATGCCAAGTGCAATTTATTATAGCCATAAAATTACTAAGGCACTTGCAACTGCGAGACATGGTGGGCAAGACTGGATGGGACCAGATGGAAAAGCGCAAGTAACAGTTGAATACAGTAATGTAAATGAACCTGTAAGAATATCAAATGTTATCTGCAGCACTCAACATGGTGAAGATTTAAAAGATAATTCTGAAGAAGTACAAAAAAGAGTAGAAGAAATTATCAAACCAGAATTGGATGAAATGTTTGATGACAATACTGTCTTTCAAGTGAATCCAACCGGAAATTTTGTGACAGGTGGACCGGATGGTGATACTGGAGTGACAGGAAGAAAAATTATTGTTGATACTTATGGTGGCTATGCTCCTCATGGTGGAGGAGCCTTTAGCGGTAAAGACTGCACTAAAGTAGATAGAAGTGGCGCATATATGGCAAGATATTTAGCTAAAAATATTGTGGCATCAGGAGTTTCTCAAAATGCTACTATTCAACTTAGTTATGCTATAGGTGTTAAAGAGCCTGTATCGCTTTATGTTTATTGTGATGGTAAAGTTAGAAATGATATATCAGATTGGATTTATAAAAATATTGATTTGACACCTTTAGGCATCATTAGGAAATTTAACCTATTTCAACTAAATCTATCTGAGACGACTAACTATGGTCATTTTGGTAAAGAACATCTTGCATGGGAGAACACAGATATATCTGAACAATTAAAATTTTAAGAGGAAATATGAGATTACAAACTACAGAAAAAAATAAATTAGTGAAGACTGGAAATAAAATGAAAAAACAATCCAAAAATATTGTTGAGACCTTACCTTTCAAAATTAAAGATATTAAGCTTGCAAAGTTGGGTAGGGATAAGATTGATATATCTGAAAAAGAAATGCCCGGTTTAATGGAATTAAAAAAAAAATATTCTAAATCAAAACCTCTAAAAGGTTTTAGGCTTACAGGCTCATTACACATGACTATTGAAACAGCAATACTTATAGAAACCTTAAAAGATCTAGGAGCTGATGTTCGTTGGGCAAGTTGTAATATTTTTTCGACACAAGATGAAGCTGCTGCTGCAATTGCCAAGACCAAGACTCCAGTTTTTGCATGGAAAGGTGAAACACTTGAAGAATATTGGGAATGTACACTTCAAGCGATGACTTTTAAACACAATTTAGGTCCAAATCTTATTGTAGATGATGGTGGAGATGCAACTTTATTAATACACAAAGGATATGAACTAGAAAACTATTTTAATAAATATAAAAAACTTCCAAAAATCACTACAAAAATTGAAGAAGAAATTGTTATTGAAAAACTTTTAAGAAAAGTACATAAAAAAAATCCAAATCATTGGCATAGTATTGTACCAGAAATTATAGGGGTTTCAGAAGAAACTACTACAGGGGTAGCACGTTTACAACAGATGGTTGAAGATGCTACATTACTTTTCCCAGCATTTAATGTAAATGATGCAGCGACCAAATCTAAATTTGATAATCTCTATGGTTGTAGAGAATCCTTAGTTGACGGAATTAAACGCTCAACCGAAATAATGCTGGCTGGTAAAACTGTCGTTGTTTGTGGTTATGGAGATGTAGGTAAAGGTTCTGCTCAATCAATGAAATCATATGGCTGTAAAGTAATTGTAACTGAAATTGATCCAATATGCGCACTGCAAGCAGCGATGGAAGGATTTGAAGTAAGAAGACTTGAAGATGTTTTAAATAGAGGAAATATATTTGTAACAACTACAGGTAATAAAGATATCATCACCTTAAAAGATATGAGAAAAATGAGAGATCAAGCTATTGTTTGTAATATTGGTCACTTTGATAACGAGATTCAGGTAGATGCATTAAATAAATCAGATGCGAAAAGAGATCAAATAAAACCGCAGCTCGATCGATACACTTTCAAAAATGGTAAACAAATATTCATTTTGGCAGAAGGCAGACTAGTTAACTTGGGATGTGCAACAGGTCATGCAAGCTTTGTGATGTCTACTTCGTTTTCTAACCAAGTGTTGGCACAAATATTTTTAGCAAAAAATAAACCTTTAACAGGAATTTATGATTTACCTAGAAAATTAGATGAAGAAGTTGCAAGAATACATTTAAAACATCTTGATGCAGATTTAACAAAGCTATCAAAAACGCAAGCAAAGTACATTGGTGTAGATGTGAGTGGTCCATTTAAAAAAGATGATTATAGATATTAAAATTACCTTAATTCATAAAATTTAATTAATATTGGTTCATGTATGATATTATAATAAGTGTTTTAAGTGCCTCCAAAAAAAACTTTAAATCAATTTTTAAAGTATTTTCATTTATATATATATTTTTATTTCTTTATATCTCTTTTGCTGTTCCAAAATTATATTCATCCACTTCGATTTTATTACCTACATCTAACAACTCGGGTCAAGATTATAATAGTGTAATAAGTAATATTATTAGTAGCGCTGGAGATACTGATCCTATATTAATTCCATATATTTATGGAGAAATTTTAAACAGCTATGATTTTATAAATGAAATTCTTAGTGAAAATATTGAGTATGAAACTCAGCAAACTAATATTTATTCACTTTTAGCGGACAAGTTGAATAAAAATCTTGATAACCCCATTGAAAAGTATGAGGTATATGAAGAGTTTATTGATTACTATTACTTTCCTGAATACAATAGTTTTAATAATTTAATTTACCTTTCAACCATATTTTTTTCTCCTAAGATGTCTGTAAGAATTAATCAATTAGCTATTGACAAATTATCTGAAAAACAAAATGACCTTATTGGCTCACTAGATAAGCAAAAATTAGAATTTCTCAAACTAAAAATAGATGAAATCGAAAATGATTTAGAAGAAATTGAAAATAGTTACATAAATTTTTTAGAGCAAAATTCTGATCGAACTTCACCTGTTTTAAAAGTTGAAGAGCAAAGAATTTTGAGAGAAATTAGTATTAGCACCTCTCTTTTATCAACGTCAAATATAGCATACGAAGAACAAAAATTGAAAGCATTAGAAAAAATGGATACTCTATACGTCATTAATAATCCAATTTTCCCAGTTGAACATTACTATCCTGATCTTATACTTATCACAATTTTTTACATAATAATATTTATTATATTAACCTTCTTATATTATTATTACTCATTGTATAAAAATGATATTTTTTAATGCATTTTTTAGAAAATTAATCATTATTGTATCTATAGTAATTTTATTTTTAATTCAAATTTTTAGCAAATCCTTTGCTAATTTAAATTTTAATGGATTGCCCTTATTACAATTTACTCTAGTATTATTTTCAATTTTGGTTTTTTTATTTAACCAAAAACTTTTTTCTAAGTTATTTAATAGTCATTTTTGGTTTATACTCTTTATTTTTATACTTTATTGCACAGGTATTACATTTTATAGTCTTAGCGAAGGAAGAGATTTTATAAGGATTATACAAGACTCAGAATTTATTATTGATATATTATTTTTATTTTTATCAATCTATGTTGCATCTCACTTATCGTTTAAAGTTCATAAAAAAATTCTGGGATTTATGTACATTTCAATGGCAGTATATTTTACTATAATTATTTCTTTAGGAGGCATGAAAATTGTTCAAGCGTTTTCTCCAACTATACCTGGAATGTATAAGGAATGGCCTCTTTTTGGTGAATATCCTTCTCACACTGATATCTTATTAGGAAGTATTTTTTTTATAACAAATATTAAGTTATTCCAAAAATTTAACTTTGAAAAAATAATATCTTTTTTGCTATTTACAGTTGCTTTCATGGCGCAGAAAAGATTTTTATTAATTCAGCTAATTATTTTGGCTTTAGTTTATTTCAAACGTATAACTGCTAAAACATTATTTTCTGGATTATTGTTTTTAATGTTTTTTTTATTATTAATACAATCCCTTGAATCTGCTGGAATTAAAAATAGCAAAGGCAGTACAATAAGCTTAAGATCGATTGGAATTACATTGAGTAGTACATTTGTTGAGAATGAAGCTGCAGCAGGTGTTTCATATAGAAAAAATATTTTTAATGACTTCATTAATTCGATTGATAGTGTGAGTAAATTTATGATTGGTCAAGGTTTCGGTCATCCACTAACTAAACAAATTAATTCTAGCGGATTGACGACACGCTCTCCTCATATATTAATTGCAACTATTTTTGGAAGAATTGGGTTGATTGGATTAATTTTTTATATTTACTTTTTTTATACTTTTGCAAAACTAGGCTATGAATCTTTTTATTCCGAAAAAAATAAAGAGCTTAAAGAGTTTAAACTTTTTCTTTTAGCATGTCTTTTAGTATACATTGTTGAAGCACAAATTAATCCAACTTTAGAATACACACATCATTCATATATTAGATATTATATTTTAGGATGCTTAATCGGATTAAATAGGACTAAACTCCTTTAAATAATACTTTCAGCGTTTTAAGTAATATAATAAAATCTCCAATTATCGAGTGGTTATTGACATATTCAATATCTTTAAAAACTCTATTTTCCATTTTCTCAAGGGTATCAGTTTCTCCTCGAAAGCCATTTACTTGTGCTAAACCTGTAATACCTGGTTTCATCTGATATCTTTTTTTATAGCTTGATATTTGAGTAATAAATTCTTCATCAAGAGCTATTGGATGAGGTCTTGGGCCAACAAAACTCATGTTACCAATGAAAATATTAAAAATTTGAGGTATTTCATCAATTGAAGAACTCCTAAGGAACTTACCGATTTTAGTAACTCTGGAATCATTTTTTGTTGCTTGTACAAAAACATTGATTCCATCTTCTGGTTTATACATTGTTTTAAATTTGAAGATTTTGAATTTTTTTAGATCTTTACCATTTCGATATTGAGTAAAAATTGGGTTTTGTCTTATTTCTAAAAAAATTATTATATATACCAAAAGAAGTAATGGAAATAAAATGAAAATAAGGGTAATCGAAAAAATAATATCAAAAATTCTTTTTATAAAACTAAACATCATCTTTATTAGATATTGCTCTGCCTAATAGACTTTTCCAATCTTGCTCCGTACGGTCTATGTTTATATTTCTTTGCCAAACACTTTCTAAAACAGGAGTTAAAAGATTATTAACTTTTGCAAAATGCAATAATGCGTTTATATCTTTTGGAAAACATGAACCCCCAAACCCCCTTCTGCCGTCGGGACCTGGAACACTCCAGTGAGAAAGTCCTAACCGTTCATCTAACGTAGCCAGTTTAATTAAATTATCGTAATCAATATTTAGATGTTTGCAAATATCATATATTTCATTAGCATATGCTACTTTTGTTGTTAAGAAAGTATTAGTAACGTATTTAACAAGTTCAGCTTCAGTCGGAGTTGATGTAATAATTTTTGATTTTGGAAAAAATTTTGCAAAAAATTCAACACATTTTGATTGAGCTAAACCATATCCACCGATAATTATCCTATCCTGATTTCTAAAATCATCTACTGCATTCGCCTCAGTCAAAAATTCAGGATTAAAAATTATATTCTCATCATAAACATCTATTAGAGATTGAACAGTCCCAGGTACAACAGTTGATTTTATAATTATTATTTGATCAGAATTAATCTCTTTGATTTTTTTAATAGTACTTTTAACTATTGAAAGATCACAAGAGCCATCTTGAAACATTGGTGTAGGTAAACAAACGAAAACAATATCTGATTTATTGACAACATCATCTAAAGAATCACAATTGCAGTTTCCGTTTAGGTCAAATGTGAAAGTTGTTATTTTTTCTTTGAAAAATTCGTTGATTGATCCACCTACAAATCCTTGTCCTATAATTCCAACGTTGCTAACCATATTTAAAACCTTTCTTTTAATTTTGTAAAATATTTGATTGTTTCATTTAAACCATATTCTAATTCTACTTTTGGTTTCCAACTAAAAGTTTTTTCAATAAGACTAATATCTGGTCTTCTTTGTAAAGGATCGTCCTTTGGAAGATCATAATAATCAATTTTTGATGAAGAATTTGATAGTTGTACAATTTTTTCAGCAACATCCTTTATTTGCATCTCTTTTGGATTACCGATGTTAAATGGATTTTGATATCGAATATCTGAATCTATGAGAAGCTCTAACAACTTCACCATATCATCAACAAAACAAAAAGATCTTGTCTGGCTACCATCTCCATATACTGTAATTTTTTGATTACTTATAGCTTGATTAACAAAATTTGAAATAACTCTTCCATCATTTGCTTGCATGAAAGGTCCATAAGTATTAAAAATTCTTCCAATATAGAAATCTGTTCTTTTTTTGTAAGAGTATAAAATAGCTTCTGCACATCTTTTACCTTCATCATAACATGATCGTGGTCCATAAGAATTTACATTACCATAATAATTTTCATTCTGAGGAGAAATATTTGGATCTCCATATACTTCGCTAGTTGAAGCATGAAATAGTTTTGCATTATTTTTTATGGCAATATCTAAAATATTAAACATCCCCTGTGTACAGGTTTTGATAGTCTCAATATGGTATTTTGAATACCAAACTGGAGAAGCTGGACAAGCTAAATTAAAAATAAAATCACAATCAATATTCTTGATTCCTATAATATCTTCATTAATAAACTCAAAATTATTATAAGTATCAAATTCTTCAACATTGCTATAACTAGAACACAGAAGATTATCTACGCATATTATGTGATATTTATTTATTAAAGATTTAATTAGATTAGTTCCAATGAATCCTGCGCCGCCAGTAATAAGAATTTTTTTCATAAATCAAGAAACAATATTAATAAATAAAAACAAATTATCAATATTAAAAAATAATGATTGTAGGTAATTATTATTAGTCAATAATCTGTATTTTAAGTAATTGTCGAATTTTTGAATGCTTTTTTTAAATTTATCTTTTTAAAACATAAATTTTTTTAAATAAACATCTTATATTATATAATGGAGTTTCAAAATAAGCTTAAAAGCTTTAAAGCCAAATTAGATAAACTTAATAGTTTTGCAAATCAAATCGAAAGTATTGCTCAATTAATTAAAAATTGTTTAAAAAAAAATAAAGTTTATATAATTGGTAATGGTGGCAGTGCTGCTGACTCTCAACATTTTGCTGCTGAAATTATCGTACGTTACAAAAAAAACAGATCGCCCTTGCCAGCTGTAGCGCTAACAACTGACTCATCAATATTGACAGCAATATCAAATGATTACAGTTTTGATGAAGTTTTTAGTCGTCAGCTTGAAGGTCTATTAGAAGAAAAAGATGTTTTATTTGCTTTTTCTACTTCAGGTGAAAGTAAAAATATAATAAATGCAGTTAATTTTGCGAACTCTGTTAATGCAACTACTATATCTCTTACTGGAAATTCTAAAAATACTATATCTGAGATTTCCCAAAATTGTATTCAATGCCCATCTAATGAAACTGATGAAATTCAGACAATGCATCAAATTATATATCATTATATTTGTGAAAAAATAGAAATGTAACAAATGAAGTCTTTATTTTTTTTAAAAATTTTAGGTTTTTCAGCTACATTTCTTTTCTTTTCAATCGGTGCTAAATATATTCCAATTGAAAAATTTGGTTTACTAATGACTCTTCTAGCATTAAGTGTTCCCCTAACATTCCTTTTTAGCTCTGGATTGCCCTTAACTGCCAACACTATGATTTCACAAAATAAAATACATTTTAAATTGTTCTACTTCAAATCACTTAAGTTGATTTGTTTTTCTTGCTTACTTTTTTCAACAATATTATTTATACCTATAACTTTAATATATCAATTACCCTTTCATGAAACGATAATTTATTTAATTTTTATCTTTTTGAATTGTGTACTTTTTTTAAATACACAAATGTTTCAATCAATCGAAAAAACTAAGCTTTCTTTTATTTTTAATATTTATGGAATGAAAGGCGTTTTTTTGCCGATAAGCTTAATTTTTTCAATTTTATTTATAGGTTTAATAGAAATGGATTTCGAAATATCTTATATTCTATTTTATTTTTGCATTTGCGTATTATCGCTGGCATTGTCTTCATTCTTTATATTAAAAAAATATTTTTCGCTAAACAACAATAAGAATCAATATGATTCCATAAAATTAATTAAAAATGGTGCCGCATTGAGCCTTCACAATATTTTTGCAAGCATGTATATTCCTATTTTGTTGACAATAATATTTGTCTTTTTTCAAGAAAAAACTCTTTCAGTTTATCAAGCTAATACAAGAATATTAATTGTTTTAATGAACTTTGCAAATTCAGTTCTAATGCCCATTTTTATTCCAAAAATAGGTGCTCTTTTCATTGAAAATCGTAAAAGTTTTTTTGATAGATTAAAAAAAATGTTCTTGATAAATCTTTTATTAGTTTCTTCGGTTTTCTTTGTATTTTATTTTGCATATGAAAACATTATTATTGCATTAGCCAATGAAAAATATATACTGAAATTAAATGATTTTTTCATCTTATTCTTCTCTTGTACCCTTTTCACTATTTTCAATCCATTGATAAATTCATTTAGCTATTTGCAAAATAATAATTTTATTCTTTCAAAAATTCACTTTTTAAATCTTATAATAATGTTTTTTATAATTTTTTTATTGAAAACATTTAATTATTTTAATCCGCAAATTATTTCATTAATAATTTTAGGTTATCCAAATATCTTTCTAGCTTTTTATATTTTAAAGTTTGATAGATTTAGAATGAGGGCCCATAGCTCAATTGGTTAGAGCAACGGACTCATAATCCGCAGGTTCGGGGTTCAAGTCCCTGTGGGCCCACTTTTTAATTAAATTTTTGTTTTACAATTTGTTATTGTAAATGAAAATTTAAATAGTAATATTAAGATACAAATTTTATGAAAAAAGCATTTATAACAGGTATTACTGGCCAAGATGGTTCCTATTTATCAGAATTATTATTAGAAAAAGATTATGAGGTTCATGGTATAATACGTAGGTCAAGCTCTTTCAATACAAGTCGCATCGATCATATTTTTAATCACAAAAATCTGCACTTAAATTATGGTGATCTTGTTGATTCAAATAATATTGGCCACTTAATTTCTTCAATTAAACCTGATGAAATCTACAACTTGGGTGCACAATCTCACGTTCAAGTATCTTTTGAAATACCTGAATATTCAGCAGATGTTGATGGTCTTGGTACCTTAAGAATATTAGAAGCTGCAAAAAATTTAGATCACCCAGTAAAGGTATATCAAGCATCAACTTCGGAACTATATGGTTTAGTACAAGAAATTCCTCAGAAAGAAACTACGCCTTTCTATCCCCGAAGCCCCTATGCGGCAGCAAAACTTTATGCGTTTTGGGCAACAGTAAATTATAGAGAAGCATTTGATATGTTTGCATGCAATGGGATACTCTTTAATCATGAATCGGAGAGAAGAGGTGAAACTTTTGTTACTAGAAAGATTTCCATTGCAGTATCTAAAATCATGCTTGGGCTTCAAGACAAGCTATCTTTAGGAAATTTAGATTCATTAAGAGATTGGGGTTATGCTCCTGAATATGTCGAAGCAATGTGGTTAATGCTCCAAACTGAAAAACCTAAAGACTACGTTATTGCTACTAACGAACAACATTCCGTAAGAGAATTTATTGAGCACGCTTTTGCTTTTTTTAATGAATCCATAATTTGGGATGGAGATGGCATTAATGAAAAAGGAATTTTAAAATCAACTGGGAAGGTTGTTGTTGATATTAATAAAAAATATTTTCGCCCTGCAGAAGTAGAAACATTACTAGGTGATCCATCTTTAGCAAAAAAAGATTTAGGATGGGAGCCAAAAACAAAATTCAAAGATTTGGTTCGAATAATGGTTAAAAGCGATTATGAAATTCTAAAACATGAACAAAGATAGTAAAATTTTTGTTGCAGGATCAACTGGTATGGTTGGTTCAGCTATTTTAAGAGAACTTAAAAAATCAAGCTTTACAAATATCATTACACCAAATAGTAAACAATTAAATTTGTTAAACCAATTAGAAGTAGAAAAATTTTTTGAAGAGACTAAGCCTGATTATATTTTTTGCGCTGCAGCTAAAGTTGGTGGGATATATGCAAATGACAAATTTTCTGCTGACTTCATTTATGAAAATATCCAAATTCAAAATAATTTAATTCACTCTTCAATGAAAAATAGTATAAAAAAGTTTTTATTCCTAGGTAGTTCATGTATTTACCCAAGAGAATCTAAACAGCCAATAAAAGAAGAGTATCTTTTAACAAACTCTTTAGAAGAAACTAATGAAGCTTATGCAATAGCTAAAATTAGTGGTATAAAAATGTTAGAGCATTACCAAAAGTGTTACGGGCTAAAATCTGTTAGTTTAATGCCGTGCAATCTTTATGGTAATAATGACAATTATGATTTAAAAACTAGTCATGTCTTCCCTGCTCTAATAAGAAAGTTTGTTGATGCTAAAATTAATAATTCTCCCTTTGTTGAAGTTTGGGGAACTGGGCAAGTATTTAGAGAGTTCATGCATGTTAATGATGTTGCAAGAGCCTCAATTTATTTTATGGAAAATGAATTTAAGACAAATTTAATTAATATTGGTTGGGGGAAAGAAATTTCGATTATTGATCTTGTTGAATTAATTAAAAAATCTACAAAGTATAGTGGTAATATTTCATGGGATAAATCAAAAAAAGATGGAACAGTAAATAAAAAACTTGATGTAGAAAAAATGGAAACAAGTGGTTTTAAACCAGTTATATCCCTTGAAGAAGGAATTAATCTTACAATTGAGTCCTTTTGTCAAGAATACTACAACAAGTCTTTTCAATCGCTCATTAATAATTAACATGATCAAAAAAGATTTCAATATCGGCGGTGTAGAATTCAACGCCATAACAATACCAAAGCTATTTTCACAATTAACGAATAATAATTTTAATTCTAAAGGGTATATTACAGTAAGTGGAGTAAGTGGTATAATGGAATCTTATCATTCTGAGTCGATAAAAAATTATCATAATGAATCAATTTATACTGTGCCAGATGGAATGCCAGTTGTATGGATAGGCAAACGAAGAGGTTTAAGCTTAGAAAGATGTTATGGTCCTAATTTGATGGAATATTTTTTGAAAAACAGCCAAAATACTAATTATAAACATTTTTTTTACGGAGGGAAGCCTGGAGTTGCTGATTTACTTAAACAAAAAATTGAAGAAACTCATGAATCAATAAATGTTGTTGGAACTTACACTCCTCCCTTTAGACCTTTAAATGAACATGAAGAGCAAGATTTAATAAGTTTAGTAAATGAAGTTAAACCAGATTTTTTTTGGGTAGGAATTAGTTGTCCAAAACAAGAAGCTTTTATGAATCAAATGATAAATAAATTAAATGTAAAATATATGTTTGGTGTAGGCTATGCATTTGATGTTTTAAGCGGCAAAGCTTCAAAAACACCAAAAATTATTCAAGAAATTGGTTTGGAGTGGTTTTATAGACTTATGAAAGATCCAATGAGATTATGGAAAAGATACTTATATATAGTCCCTGCTTTTCTAATTATTCACTTTAAAGATATTATAAAAAAATAAAATGGGTTCTCATTCTTATATTAATAATCCTTTAAATGAAAATATTTTTATCAATATAAATGGAAAATTATTTATAAGAAATGAAGCTAAAATTTCTGTTTTTGACAGCGGTTTCTTACTTGGAGATGGTGTATGGGAAGGTATTAGACTTCATAAATCTAAACTTGTTTTTATTGATGAACATTTAGATAGACTGTTTAATAGCGCAAATGGTATTTCTATTAAAATTCCTTTATCAAAAAAAGATATTATATTTGAAATTGAAAAGGTTTTATTAAAAAATAATATGATTGATGATGTTCATATTCGTTTAATAATATCCAGGGGAGATAAAATTACTCCATATCAAAATCCAAATGCAAATATAGGTCCAATCAATTTTGTTATCATACCTGAACATAAAAAAACTAACCCAGAAATTTATTTAAACGGTATTACGATAGGAAGGGTTCAAACCATTAGGCCTCCTGAAAATATTTTAAGCACACACTTTAATACTCTGAGTAAGCTTAATTGTATTCTAGCAAGCATTGAAGCCAATGAACTTAATTACGATGAAGGCATTATGAATGATCATAATGGAAATGTTAGTACTTGTAACTCAACAAATTTATTCTTTATTAAAGATAAGCAGGTTTGGACTTCAACCGGTGAATTTTGTCTTAATGGTATTACAAGAAATAAAGCAATTTCTTTATGTGAAAGTAATAATATAGAATGCCACCAGAAAAATTTTACTTTTGAGGATATTAAAGATTGTAGCGAGGCTTTTGTAACAGGTACATTTGCAGGAATTATTCCTGTTTCAAAAATTGAAGGTAGAAAAATAAAATCAACAGATTTAAACTCGTTAACTAATAAAATTAGATCACTATATAATCAAGAAATTAAAGACTATATTATCTAATATGATAATTGCTTGTTGGTCAGGTCCTAGAAATATTTCTACAGCGTTAATGAGATCGTGGTCCTCTAGAAATGATACATTTGTTACAGATGAACCATTTTATGCATACTATTTGAAAGAAAAAAAAATACAACATCCTATGCATAAGGAAATAAAAAGTAAATACGTTTCAGACTATAACGAAATTGTTAATTATCTTACAAATGAAATACCTGAAAGAAAAAAAATTTGGTATCAAAAACATATGGCTCATCATATTTTAGATTTAAATAATATCGAATGGATAAATAATTGCCAAAATTGTATCTTACTAAGGCATCCGAAAGAAGTAATCAATTCTTTCTCAAAAAAAAATAAATTGAATTCTGCTGAACAACTAGGTTATCTCCAGCAATATCAAATTGTAAAATTTTTAAAGAAAAATAATAAATCGTATATAATAATTGATTCAAGTGAGCTTTTAAAAAATCCCAAAAAAGTACTATCAACTTGGTGTAAAAAAATTAATATAAAATTTGATAAGTCAATGCTTAAATGGGAAAAAGGTAATCATATTAATGATGGTATTTGGTGGAAAATATGGTATGATAATGTTATCAAAACTACTGGATTCAAAAAATATGAAAAAGAAAATATTATCATTGAGAAAAAATTTGATTCTATTTATAATGAATCAATGGAATATTATACCTACATAAAAGAATCAAAATAATGAATTCACTATTAAAATTATGGTCACAACCTATATGGTTAAAATGGATTATTTATTTAGCTATTATCTACATTTTATTTCTAATAAAGGAGGCCTTCGCAGTTGTTTTATGGTTTCTTTTTTGTATTATCTTATATTATGTCATTTTTGCTAACAATTTTTTTAAAACAAATACATATTATGAAAAAAATAATTTTTAGTTTATTAATAAGCACTTTGTTGTTTTGCCAAGAAGAAAGGCCTCATGGAAATCAATTTAACTTACCAGAATTAACTCCGAATAATTTCTTAATTGGTAATTTAAACGAAAATCGTTCATCTTATAGAATATCATTCTATGATATAAACATTGATTTTGATATTGAAAACAAATCATTAAATGGTTTTGTGAAAGTCAAAGCTGAGAGTATGAGAGATCTAAATAAATTACAAATTGATTTAGCTGAAAATTTAAATATCGAAAAAATAACTTATAGAAATCAGAATTTATCTTATTCAAGAGAGTTTGATGCTGTTTTAATTGATTTTGTTTCGACTATTAAAAAGGGTGTTATGTTTGAGTTTACTGTTTTTTATAATGGAATTCCTCAAAGTGCCGATAACCCGCCTTGGGCTGGAGGATTTACGTGGTCAAAAGATAAAAATAATCGTGATTGGATTGCTGTATCTTGTGAAGGTGAAGGTGCAAGGATTTGGTGGCCTAATAAAGATCATATTACTGCGGAAGGAGATAGTGTTAGAATGGCTTATACCGTTCCTTCAGATTTATTTGCTGTTGGAAACGGTAGACTAAGAAGCATTGAAAAATCCAGAGATAAAACTACCTATGAGTGGTTTGTTAGTAATCCTATTAATAATTATAATATATCAGTTCAAATTGGAAACTATGTAGCAGTTCAGGATACTTTTATGAAAGATAATATTACGCATTCAATGAATCATTATGTTTTAGATTATAACAAAGAATTGGCTTCGAATTTCTTTCCTCAATCAAAAGATGTAATAAGATTTTATGAAAAATACTTTGGAGATTACCAATGGTATGAAGATGGATATAAACTTATTGAAGTTCCATACCTTGGAATGGAACATCAATCAGCAGTTACATATGGTAACGGATTCAGCATATATAATGGTGTTAGAAGTAAAAGTTGGCCAATGTATGGAGTTATTGACCCATTAATAATTCATGAAACTGGGCATGAATGGTTTGGAAACAGTGTCACTGCATCAGATCCAACTCATATTTGGATTCATGAAGGATTACAGGTCTATTCAGAGGCTATTTATTTTGAAGATAAATTCAAAAGTTATGAGGTAGGTGTTCATTACCTAAACACATTAAAAAATAGAATCGTTAATGAAATTCCTATAGTTGGTAAGGAGAATGAAAATCATTGGGCCCTTCATGGAGATACATATATGAAAGGTGCATGGGTCATGCATACGTTAAGAAGTGTTATAAACAATGATAAAATTTGGTTTGAAATTTTGAAAGAATTTATGGTTGAGAATGCTAAAGGATTTGCAAACACACAAGATTTTTTCAATAAAGTACGTGAAAAAACTGGCAAAGATTATTGGTATTTTGCTGAACAATATTTTTATAGTCCAAATCAACCAGTATTGGAATATTATCAGGATAGTAATAGTTTTAGTTATAGATGGAATAATGTTAATAATAATTTTGAAATGCCAATTGATCTTTTAGTTAACGGTAAGCCAAAAAGAATACTTCCATCAAAAGAGCTTCAATCATTTAATATTAGTAAACATTCTCAGATAGAAATTATGGACTGGAAATTTTATGTTAAGCAATCAAAAATCGATTTGAAAAATTAATTATTATTTAATATTAATATTAAATTAATTCAGGATTATATTAGTGCCTGATTATAGTAAATACTTTTAAGGAAAAATTATGGAAAATGTAGTTTGGCACGAATCAACAATCGATTCTAAGAAAAGAAGATTAATCTTAAAACAAAAACCATTTGTTCTGTGGTTCACAGGTCTCAGTGCAAGCGGCAAGTCAACAATTGCAAATATAGTTGAACAAAAATTATATGATTTAAATTATAATACATATTTGTTAGATGGAGATAATGTTCGCCACGGATTAAATAACGATTTAGGTTTTGATGAAGAAAGCAGAATTGAAAACATTAGAAGAATTGGTGAGGTTTCAAAGCTCTTTAATGATGCAGGGTTAATTGTGCTTACCGCTTTCATTTCTCCGTTTATCTCTGATCGAAAATTGGTAAGGGAGCTATTTGATCATGGTAAATTCTTGGAAGTATTTATTGATTCATCTTTAGAAGTTTGTGAAAAAAGAGACCCTAAAGGGATGTATAAAAAAGCTAGAAACGGTGAAATAAAAAACTTTACAGGAATTTCATCTCCATATGAACCTCCTGAGAATCCAGAAATTCATTTAGTGAATAATGATGTTTCGCTTGATGATATTTCTAATCAAATAATTAAATACCTTATAGATAATGAATATATTAATGAAAGTGAGAAATAAATGAAATACTCAATGTTTGTTGGAAGATGGCAACCCCTACATAAAGGTCATCTTTGGTTAATCAATGAAAGATTAAAAGAAGGTAAAAATGTATGGTTGGCAATTAGAGATGTAGAGCCAGATGAGAATAATCCTTGGACTGCTCAAGAAATTGAGAAAATGGTTCATGAAGGTGAATTAAAAGATTTAATTGCTGATGGTAGAGTAATAACCTCAATTATTCCAGACATAGAGTCAGTAAATTATGGTAGAGGCGTTGGGTATGAAATAATTGAACATATACCTCCTAAAGAAATTAAGGAAATTTCTGCAACATCAATTAGACAAAAAATGCGAGAAGATGGGCACCTTTAAATTCTAGATCTTGCTAATAAAATTTATTTATAATATATGTTAATTAGTCACAAATATAAGTTTATTTTTGTAAAGACAACAAAAACTGCAGGAACATCCATTGAGGTCGAACTTGCTAAGCTACTAGGCGATAATGATATTGTTACACCTATATATCCAGAAAATCCAAATCATATTCCAAAAAATTATTTAAATTTTTATGGAAGAGTTTTGCCAAAAAAATTAGTGAATAATTTTCCAAGCTATGTTTTTTCAAAATATTACAATCATATTCCAGCTTCAAAAATAAGAAATAGATTGGGCAGTAAAATATTTAATGATTATTTTAAATTTTGTGTAGAAAGAAATCCAGTTGATAAATGTATTTCGTTTTATTCTATGATTAAAAATAGTTCTTATCACAAAAGAAGTTCTTCAAATATAAGTTGGGAAACTTATGTTGAAAATAGAAATTTTCCATTAGATCATCATAGATATTTAGATAATAAAAATAATTTACTAGTTGATAAAATTATTAAATATGAAAATTTATCGAATGAACTACTAAAAATTACTAAAATGTTAAATATTCCCTTTAAAGACTTAAGTGCTAGAGAAAAAAGTAGTTTTCGTGAAAAAATAATTGTAAGCCCAGATCAAAAGAAAGTTATTTATGACGCTTTTACTACATCTTCTAAATTCACTGGCTACAAGCTCAATGTATAAATAATATTTTATTATCAGAGTTTATATCTTGATCTAATTTCCAAAATTTCTTTTTTTGACAAAACTGAAGTGCCAAATTTATTGACAACTTTTGATGCGGCATAATTAGCAAACTTAGCTGACTTTACTATATCATTTGTTAGAGCATACGCCAAGCTCAAATATGATATTACAGTATCACCTGCCCCTGTTACATCTGGATTGGATATTTTCTCTGCTTCAATATTTTCAACAAACTCATTTTCCCCCACAATTATCATTCCATCAGCACCTCTTTTTGCAATAATATAATTAAAATTATATTTTCTGATCATTTTTTTACATGCTTTTATTGAATCCTCTCTTGATACGATCTTTTTACCATATGCTTTTTGAAGCTCATTAACATTTGGCGTTATAATATTTGCATTTTTATATAATTCGAAATTTCTTTTTTTTGGATCGATAACAATATTTTTTGTATCTGAAGCTTTATACCATTGGTTATTTAAAACTCCTTTATTATAGTCTGATAAAACTACTATATCATAGTCTTCAAATTCTATACTATTAAAATATTTTGACTTCCAATTATCAATTTTTTGCTCCTCATCTAATCTAATAATTTGTTTTTTTTCACAAAAAAATCTCTTTTTGACTGTCGTTTTTAATTTTTTATTTATTTCTACAAAGCGCGTATCTATTGAATTCTTCTTAAGGAGGTGAATAAGTTTTTTACCTTCATTATCATCGCCAACATATCCAACGCAAGTAACTTGAGCATTAAGTGATTTCATATTTAAAGCTACATTTCCAGCTCCTCCAAGGCGATAGTACTCTTTATCTGGAGTTAATACAGGAACTGGTGCTTCGGGTGATAGTCTTTTTGAATTACATAATAAATAATGATCAATCATCAAGTCCCCAATCAATAGTACTTTAATTTTAGAAAAATGATAACTCATTTTATTTTACCTTGATTTGCAATTTGTTTTTGTTTGACTTTTAAACTTGTCTCGTCAATTAAATATTTTTCCCCAATAATTTTATTTTTATCAATCTCTATAACTAAAGGAATTCCCGTGGGAATATTGACTGAAGTAATTTCTTTATCAGTCAAATTTTTCAAAATCTTCAAAATTGCTCTTAAAGAATTACTATGAGCTACAATTAAATGATTTCCGCCTAATTCAGTTATTTCTTTAATATAGTTATTCCAAAATGGTTTTAATCTAATAATAACATCACTTAAGCTTTCACCAGTTGGAAGGTTGATCTTATCTATTTTTGCAAACTTTTTAAAATTTGAAGGATGCATTTTATCTTTTATATGAATTTTTGGTGGAGGAATATCAAAACTTCTCCTCCATATATGTACTTGTTTTTCTCCATAAATTTTTGCGGTTTGCGATTTGTTCAAACCTTGAAGTTTGCCATAATGTCTTTCATTCAAGCGCCAACTTTTTTTAATACATGATTCATTAAATGATATAATGTTTGAAACAATTTTGGCTGTATTTATAGCTCTGTTTAAGATTGAGGTATAAATTGTATTAATTGAAATTTTTTCTTCTAGTAATTTATTACCAGCAATTTGTGCTTCTTGGATTCCAAGGTCAGTTAAGTTCACATCTACCCATCCAGTAAACTGGTTAGAAAGATTCCACTCACTTTCTCCGTGGCGCAACAATATCAATTTCAAGAGAAAAGCCTCCTAATCTGACACTCTGTCAATAACAACAGAAATTGCTGCTATATTCATCAATATCGTGGATATATCTGAAACAAAGCTAGTGATGTCAAAATCGCTATCTTCTTTTTTAGGTAAAAAAACTATATCACCTTCATCTAATTTTTTAAAATGCCTTTGTAAAATATTGGGATTATAAATATAGCCATTAACTTTTTTTACATAAGTTCTTTTATGATCAGCCCTTTTTAATGACCCGCCAACATTTCTTAATGCATCTTTTACAGTTATTTTTTCTAAATCAGAATTATATGAAAAAGATGCTGGATTTCTAACATTTCCTAGAACTGAAATAGTGGGATTTTTTTCTAATACAACAATGTTTGATTTGGGAATTACTTTAGTGTTATGTGAAACATTTAATAAAATATTATCTGGAGATTTTTCGATATCACTTCCAAGATAAATAATTAATCCATCTTTATTTGCAGAATCAATATATCCTCCAGCTCTATCAATTGCCTCAATTACTGTCATCCCAGGTAAATAAGTAAATCTTCCTTCATTTAATACCTCTCCAGAAATTTCATAGTATTGATCTTTTATATAAAGTGAATTAGAGTATACTAAGATATTATCACCTCTTTGTAATAAGAATTCATTTGAATCATTATAATTCAATACAAACTCTTTCGGCAAAATATTATCAACCACTTTTCTTATTACAACGATTTTATCAATTTCAATTGACTTCACAAATGTAGGATCATCAAATCCCCCAGCTAAATCAAGAACTTCTTTTAATGTTGAATTATTTTCCGTAATTAAAAAAGAACCTGAATTCTTAACTCTTCCAAAGACTTTGACAGAACGATCAACACTCTTAATACTTGAAACTAAAATGTTATCTCCATCATTTAGAATAACATTATTAAGATTTGAAGAAATAGAGAGTCTTTTAACCTCTCTTGCAATATCATCAGATTCTCTATTTTTAAAAGGAATAATTTGGTCAAAAGTTATGCTCATTCCACTTTCTGAAGTATAACCGCCAGCAAATGAAATTATATCATCATACGATTCTTTATCTAATAATTCATAAAAACCAGGGTTAATTACTTGGCCTTCCAATTTAATTCTTTTTTTAATAACTGGTATATTGATAATATCACCATCAAGAATTTTAAGATTACTAAAATTATTTTTCCCTTCAATAAAGAAAGAATAAAAATCTATAGTATTTATTACTTTTTTATCTCGAATTAGCTCAATCTTTCTTAATGATCCATTTTTTTTAACGCCTCCGTTTTGAACTATAGCAGAAAAGATGTCAGAAAATGGATGAATAAGATTTATTCCAGGAGAATTTACTTCACCAGTAAAATAAACATTCATAGACTTCAATTTTCCTAATTGGAGCTTTAACCTTGTAGATTTATCTTCATTATCAAGTGTCGAATAAGTTCTGGCTAGCTCTTCTACTAAAATTTTTTCTGCTTCTTCAATGGTTCTATTTGCAATGTTAATGAACCCAATATTTTCATAATAAATAAGACCTTCCTTGTTTATTATGAATGATTGTCTTGAGTTAGTTTCTCCCCATAATGAAATGACAATTTCATCACCAGGACCAATTTTATAATCAGGGGGAGTAGGAATATTATCATAAAAATTTATATCTTTGTTAAAGTATGAATAACCAAAATAATTATCATTCATTTGAGAATCATTTTTAATACTTTGAATAGTGATATTTTCAGAAACATCATCTTTCTTCGCTCCAGTTGTAACTGATGAATTATCAGCGACAAAATCTTTACTATAATCACCTTGAATTTTTTCACGAATCAAATCAAGTTCATTGTTTGAAAGATTATTAATATCTTTAGCGGAGAATTGTGCAAAAATTGAAGTAGAAAATAACAGAGTTAAAAGAATATAGTTTAATTTATAATTCATACCATTGGTCCAGTTTTTTATTTGTTAATTTTTCAAGATTTAATATATCTTGTTTATAGAAATTAATTAATTTACTTTTTAATTCAACAGGTATTTTTTGCTTGTAAATTCGAGAATTGGCTTTAACATTTTTTTCATCAAAAATTTCTGAATCGTATTTTAAATTTAAAAAATGGAAGATATTTTTTAGCACCGTTGTTTTTTGATTTTTTAAATCTTCCATGAAATATATTTTAACATTTTCTTTTGGGAAGATTAAATAAATTTTTTCAATATAATGAGAATATAATCCTGCTCTAATAATATGTAGCGATCTGAAATGTTTTTTAGATTTATTATTAATCAAATCAAATTCTAATTCTACATTTTTTTCAAATGAATGAATAATTTTTTTTGATTTATATTGCATATTCCAAAATGAGTAGGCCCTATCTACTGGATTTCTAAGAATTAAAATTAGTTTTGCTGTAGGATTATACTTATAAATTCTTTCAATAGAATTTGGGTAAAAATAGTGGTTTGGAGTAGCATCTAGGAAATATTTATTATCTCCGATGGGTTCTTTTGGGAAAATTGCTCTATATTGAGATTGATTTTTCATTTCATTTGAATTATTGAAGAAAGAATCAATATCAAAGTAATGACATTCTTTTCCATAAACTGGAGACAAAATTTTGGAATGCATAGTTAAGTACTTTTGAAGTGAAGTTGTGCCTGATTTAGCGGCTCCTAAAATAAAAAGATTAACTTTATCATTTGGGTAAAGAAATAGTTTTGACTTTAATAAAGCAATAAGGCTCTGAAACTTATACCTAAAGTTTATATTATTTGATTCATTGTTAAAAATTCTATATAAAATTCTTGATCTTACATATGTGAGAGGAGGATACAAAAATTTATTAAAAAAATAATTTGTTCTTAATTTATCTGCAAAATCTGCTAGCATAACGAACTAATATACTTATTGAAAAATAAAGTTTATATAATAATAATTAAGATATAACCTATTTTTAACTTTGGACAATTTATCAGGTCAGATTTCTAACCATCTATCATTTTCTAAAGTCCAATGAATTACGTCCTTAAGCCTGTCGTAGGCAGAGGATGGCTCCCATCCCATTTTTTTCATTTTAGAACCATCTAAAGCATATCTCAAATCATGACCAGGTCTTGAAGAATGGAAATCTACCATTTCATATTTTAAATCTTTTTCTTGGATCTTTGCTATGAATTGTGCCAACTCAAGATTATCAATTTCATCTTTACCAACTATATTAAACTTTTGACATTTTGCACCTGTCTCATCTGGAGTCATTGCTGATAAATCACTTTCTAATAAAAACAATAGTGCATCTGATACATCTTCTGCATGAATATAATGTCTAGACCCAGCTACTTGTCTATTTGAGTCTGCGTGCACAGTAACTTTTTGATTATCTCTTACCTTCTTAATAACCATTGGAATATATTTTTCTGGATTTTGCCTTTCGCCAAAAACGTTCATCGTATGAGTTATTAGAGATGGCAGACCGTAAGTATTTTCATAGGCTACAACTAACTCTTCGCCACCAGCTTTGCTTGCAGAGTATGGATTTGTAGAATTATATCTATCATTTTCTTTATAATTTATACCTTTAGGGGCTGGACCAAAAACTTCATCTGTACTAAAATATGCGAATCTTTCTAAATTATCTATTTTTCTAGCATAATCTAAGATATGTGCTGTACCAACAACGTTGTCCATGACAAATTCTAGTGGGTAATCAATTGATCTATCAACATGTGAACCAGCGGCAAGATGAGCAACATAGTCTACAGCGCCAATTGAGGCAGAAATTTCAGGGTTAAGTTCTGCTTTTAAATCATGATGTATTACTCGAACTCTTTTTCTTTCAGATTCAGGATGTGCCATTACCACTTCATTTAATCTATTCAAATTTCCGCTAAAATCTAGCCTATCTAATGTAACAATCATCCAATTCGTATTAGATAGAATTTTATCAATTACGTGGTGTGCAATAAAACCAGCTCCTCCTGTTATTAAAATTTTCTTACTCATTCTGTATATTAATGGAGATTTTTATTAAAAATAAACATATAATTAAAAATGAATAAAAAACTTTTAATTATTTACTTATTGTTGAGCCTTGCTTTATCGCAAACAGAAACAGAAGTAAAAATAAATTTATTTCAGAAAAAAGCTTTATTCTTAAATTTAACAAATTTGAAAAACGGTTTATATAATCAAAACGTAACTGATTCAAATGTATCTTTTAAACATGTACATAATACAAAAAGGGGTAATTCATTAAATCTTCAATGGTTTTTAAACGAAAATGAAATAGTATTACAGAATTTTAGTTTCTATGTTAAAAAAAAATATGGTGTATTCAAAATTGGTCAATTCCCAATAGAGAAGATTTACATGCAAAATAATTATTCCTCTGGTTCAATGGTTATTTCAGAAAATGCAAAATATATTCCGGCAATATCATTTAATACTAATTGGTTAAAAATTAATAATCTTTTGGATATTAAATTCGAACTTTATCAAGGCAAGTTTTTAAGTCAAAAAAATTATAGTGAAGGCCCTTACCTGCATTATAAGTCTGTACTTTTTAGAAAAAAAATTAATCATAGTGTCATTGGATTTTCTGTTCAACATGCTGTACAGTTTGGTGGAGTTAATCAATATGGGGAGAAAATACCACTTAACCCTAGACTATTTTTTAGAATGATTGCCGCCCAAAATGGTGACGAATCGCAACCTAAAATTGATCAAAATTACAAAATTGGAAATGGTTTAGGTTCATATACTTTCTTTGTATCAAATGACTTGTATAATGGAAATTTGAATACATACTATGAACATTTTTTTGATGATAAAAGCGGTACTAAAATGAAAAACTTACAAGACGGATTATTCGGATTAGAATATTCAAATGATGTTTTTGAAATTTTATTTGAAAATCTTAATACAAGAAATCAAAGCGGAAATCAACATCCTCCTGGAGTAGATTCATATTATTGGCATCAAACATATGAATTTGGTTGGACCAATAAGGGATTAAGTATTGGAAATTCATTAATTAATCCAGAGTCTAATAGGAAATTGGTAAATACTTTAACTTCAAAAGTAAAATTTTCTTCTATAGAAATTATTACTCAAATCTCTAATATTAAAGAATATATTCCTTACAAAGATAAAAATAATAATGAACCATATGAAAATGAATTAGATATATTGGCTAATAATAATAATTATATATTGGGTATCAATAAGGAGAGAGCTAATGGTCACACTGTATCTTTATTTTTTGCAAGATATAATAGTAATAGTAATATTCAATTATCCTACAAGTTAAGTTTTTAAAGACTTTTTAATCCATTCAATAACATTTGTTTTAGGCTCCCATCCTAAAATCTCTTTCGCTAACTGTATATCTGCTAATGTCTCTTTTGGCTCTATTACATTTTTAACGAAAGTAGTTTCACCGCCAATTGCACTAGCTATATCATTAATACTTTTGTTATCACCATTTCCAATATTCATTGCTAAACCTTTAAATTTATGCTTTGAATGAGCAGCAAGAATATTTGCTCTGACAACATCTCCAACATATGTAAAATCTCTTTTTTGATTACCGTCTCCTCTAATTGTTAAAGGATGATTATTTAATTTTTGGTAAATAAAAATTCCAATTACCAACGCATAAGCTCCATCAATACTTTGTTTTTCACCATAAACATTGAAATACCTTAAAGAGACTGTTTCAACATCATAAATAGAAGAAAAAGTCTTACATAAGATTTCCCCATAATATTTTTGTGCTCCGTACGGAGATAATGGATTTATTGGTGCATCTTCTTTTGCTGGCAAAATTGTTGTATCTCCATAAACTGAAGAGGAGCTGCTGTAAACAATTTTCTTTACCCCTACCTCTACTGCAGATTGTAAAATATTTAGCGTAGCCATGGTATTATTTTTTTCATAAAAAATTGGGTCTTTTATTGAAGGCTGAACTCTTGCAACTGCCGCACAATGAAAGATAGTATCTACACTTTTAAATATCTCAATAAATTTTTGGATGTTTTTAGAGTCTGATATATCATAATTATGGTATTTAGCTTTATTATTACAATTTTCTTGTGAACCTAAACTAAAATTATCAATTACATGCACCTCATTACCATTGGCTATTAACTCATCCACAAGATTTGAGCCAATAAAACCAGCTCCCCCTGTTACAACATATTTCATTTACTTCCTTTAATACAATCTAAAATGGTGTCAATTTCTTCATTTTTAAGGTAAGGGTGCATTGGAAGGCTGATAATTGTACTGGAAAGTAGTTCAGAAATAGGAAAATCGCCTTTTTGATATTTAAGATATTTAAAGGCTTTCATCAAATGGATTGGAAATTTATAATAAATAACAGATGGAATATTTTTTTTGGAAATTCTTGCAATTAAACTTTCTCTTTTTTCTTCAGAACCTAAAGTAATAGAAAATAACGCATGTGCAGACTGATAGTTTTTAGGATGGTATTGGGCATTATTTAACATCTTTCTATAATGAGAATCTATTTCATTCCTCATCTCAAGCTCTTCATCAAAAATAGTTAGTTTTTCTAATAATACTGCTGCCTGTATGCTATCAAGCCTTCCATTTAAACCAATCATTTCACTATTATATTTATCTGTTTTAGTTCCATGTATTCTAATTGCTTTACATTCCTCTGCTAAACTATTGTCATTTGTAAAAATTGCTCCTCCATCACCGTAACATCCTAAAGGTTTTGCAGGATAAAAAGAAGTGGCAGCAACATCTCCAAACACACCAACTTTTTTACCTTTTATTGAACCTCCAAAACTTTGTGCTGCGTCTTCAATAACTTTTAAATTATATGTTTTAGCAATTTCATCAATGAGTCTGTATCTAGCAGGTAATCCAAATAAATCTACAGGAATAATTGCTTTCGGTTTAAGCTTTCCCTCATCAATAACTTTTTTAATTTCTGTTTCTAATTTTTCGCAATCAATATTATAAGTTGATTCGTATACATCAACAAATATAGGAGTTGCACCAAGTATAGAAATGACTTCTGCAGTTGCAACATAAGTAAAAGGAGTTGTAAAAACTGCGTCCCCAGGACCTATACCCCATGCCATAAGCGGAATTAATAGCGCATCCGTTCCTGAAGAACATGAAATAGCATGTTTTACTCCACAATAATCAGCTAATTTTTCCTCAAGCTCAAATACTTCGGGTCCCATGATATAAGCACCATGATCAAGAATTTTATTAATTCTTTTCTCGAGAGGTTTTCTAATTCGCTTTTGCTGAGTTTTTAAGTCTAAAAATTCCATCAGACAAATTAATAAAAAAATTGTCTGGAATATATGTTTTAAAAAATTTTAATAAAAAATAATTAATCTTTGGAATTTAAAATTTAAAAGGAGAAATTCCTCGTAGGGTACTCGCGTGTATCCTAAGTTAATATATTAATATATGAAGATAACCGAGAAAAAGGAGTTAACTATGAATCGTTCGATTCTTGGTGCGCTAGTTGGAATCATTATGATTTCAGGCGCTCTCTTTGGT
>Ga0181597_10001376_pt1 | contig 27337 bp, 27 predicted proteins | sample 041ome_5_FD_148647 | JGI IMG/M metagenome (GOLD analysis project Ga0181597, IMG submission 148647) | Coastal salt marsh microbial communities from the Groves Creek Marsh, Skidaway Island, Georgia - 041403US metaG (spades assembly) | ecosystem: Environmental > Aquatic > Marine > Intertidal zone...
ACGACGCCCTGAAGGTCACATTCATAGTCTCTTACGGCAAGAGTCAGCTCATGGTTCCCGGAAGCACCAAGGCTATGATTGCTGGAATTATTATTGTTCATTCTCACAAGCCTTCTGTGGGGTGAGTGTTGATCCTGATTTTGCCGGGAACCCGGCGACAGGCAATGTCACATTCTATTAGATCAGGCGCCTTTGCCCAAACCATTCTGCGGCAATTGTGAAGTGATTTTTGCACAGGAAAATCCCAGGCAAAACAAGCGCTGGACAAAGTTATCCACAAGTCAGTGTAAAAGGTCATTTCTGTGGATAATTCTGTGCAATATTTTTTCAGGAATTCGAGCGCTATTACAAGGTAAATAATTTTTAACCAAGAGTTTTAAAAGGAATTTATATTTTTTCTATATATATCAATTGGTTATAAAATACTGGGGAGTATTTTGGCAAGTTATCAATTTTTCTTAATCGGTAATATCACAATGATTCGCTATGTGCATAAAATTACTGGATTTATTCTAAATCAGCAGAAAAAATGCATCTTTTAGGGGCACGCTTGAAGCGCTTGTTGTGCCCTGTGATGAACCCGTTTTGCCTTTCTTCAAGCTATTTCAGTTACACTTGAAAGGAATCCAGACCAGTCATGTTCTGATGTGGTGATAGCCAAAATAATTCAAACATTAGCAAAGAGATATTATGAAAACTGTTATGCAAACCCTGACCCGACGCCTGCCGGTATTACTCCTTTTATGCTTTTTCTCACCACTCAGCACGGCCCAGGAATTCAACTGGGCACCGAACTACCCGGTCGGCGCCACCATTCCCATGCTGGAAGCGCCGGATCAAAATGGTACTGTGCAGACACTCGACAGTCTGTCGGGAGAGAAAGGCCTGGTGCTGGTTTTTAATCGCTCCTTTGACTGGTGCCCTTACTGCAAAGCGCAGTTAGTGGGGCTTCAGGAAGCCAGCGCCAATCTGGAGGCTGCCGGTCTCAATATCGCCACCATTACCTATGATGCAGTGGATACCCTGAAACTGGTTGAAGAGGATCTCGATATCAGCTTTGCCATGCTACATGACGAGGCCATCACGCACGTGAATGCCTTTAATATTCTCAATACAAGTTATGAGCCCGATAGCTTTGCTTACGGCGTACCTCAGCCGGGCATTATGCTGGTCAGTCCCCAGGGAGTGATTCAGGCCAAGTTTGCCGAGGAAAATTTTCGCATCAGACCGGACTGGTCAGATGTGATTGAGGCTGCTGCCAGGCTCTAGACAAGCCATACATGATTAACCTTAACAAAGAGACTGCTTACAGGCCGACTGTGGCCAGCAGCGGGTTATGATCCGACGCATTCGAGTGTTGAGTGTGGGAATCATGCACCGTCAGGTCACGGACAAACATGTAATCCAGATGTCGACCGAACACTCGTGAACGCCTGTCTTCTTCAAACAGCACTTCCCTTAAACCGTGACGGGTAGAAATTTCATCCAGTAACTGGGTGCGCTGCTGACGCCAGGCATTGAAGTCCCCGGCAAAAATCACTGGCCCTTTGTGGGCATCGATATGTTTGAGCAAATCCTTTAACTGGCGCGTGTAGGCATTCATGCCAAGACTGAAATTCACCGCATGCAGGTTGATGACCAGCAATGGGTCGGGGTGATCCGTGAGTCCATAGGTGGTGATATTGGCGGCCTTGGCGGTTCGAAAAACCGGTTCATTATGCTGCAGGCCATTTTCGGAGCTATGGCCAACATTGGATACTGTCATCACGCCAGTGGTTCTGCCCGGCAAGGAGAAGCCCGGGGCAAAACTGCGATGCCAGTTTTCACTGAAATGATCCAGAGACACCCCTTCCTTATGCACTTCCTGTAACAGGGCAAGATCCACAGAACGGCTAAAATCAGCCAGATCAGCACCCAGCTGAGTCCGCGACTGTTTCTTCACATTCCAGCTTAGTACCCGGATATTCTCGGGGTTCAGCCTTGATTCATTTGAATTATGCATAGTTATCAGTTAGTTGGCCTCTGCCATCAAAAAAACTTTAGTGACTCTCTACAGTGCCCGATATGGCATCTGCAGGGAAAAATCAAGCAGGTAATCTTTGCTACCTTTGCTAACATAGCCACATGATTGTGCTTAATACACAACCCGGGTAAACCTGCATCAACCCGGAATTTAGTTAACCTTCATTTGACCCATAGTAGCAATAATACGCTTTGAACAACCTGACATTTATCAACCTTTCACTAAATAAACTGCTAGTAGTTTTGCTGGCTGCGGGCCTGTTGAGCGCCTGCGCTACGCCAGAGCCTTCCAGAATTTCAGAGGAAGTTACCTACGAAGTGGTTGATATGTCTGGCAACTGGGAAAAGGATTATCAACTCAGCGATGATTTCGAGACTGAATTCAATCTGTATATGTTTGATATACAACGACGGCTGAACCCACAGAGCGAGAATATCAATCGCAGCACCACTTTTGGCAGTGGCGCTGCCATTGGAAACCGGGAATCGGTTATCGGGCTCGCGCGTTTTACTGAAGAAATCACGCGCATGCCCCTGTTGCAGATTGAACAGGACCGCGCCCGTATGCGTATTAAGCGCGAAGATGACTTTGCCCTGTTATGCGAATTTTTCAACCGCCAAACCTCGGTCACGCAAACCCCCTTCGGTACAGAAGAATGTGGCTGGAACGGAGAGCAATTGCTGTTCATGCTATATCTTACTGATGGCCTGAGAATTTTTTATCAGGTCACCCTCTCCCCCAATGGTCAGCAGCTAAATATCACCACCACAGTGAGTTCAGCGACTGTCTCTACTCCCCTGACCATCAGTAATTATTATCGGCGCTATGATATTCCGGAAAGCGACATCGACTGCATTCTGACACTGACGCGCAACAATGTTTGCCGGCGGGTGGGCAATTGAATAAGGCTAAAAATATAGCCAGCGTGCTGTCCTGTGTCTGCACACTGCTGCTCTATTGCCTGGGTAGTGGCCTGGTTCAGGCGCAGCCGAGCAATGATGAACGGCCGCTGCTTGATGTAAGCATCGAAATCTTTGCCATGAATCTGCCGCAGGATGCCCTCACCCAACAGGCTGAAGATGTTTATCCTGCCGTGCGCCAGACCGAAGCGCGCTACCTGCCTTCCTTTCTTAAACTGATCCTGGAAGAGAGCGGTACCTGGGGTGCGGTCAGATTACTGCCAGAACCTGATAGCGGTGCTGAATTACAAATCTCGGCCAGCATCGTCAGTTCAAATGGCACACAACTGGAACTGGCCCTGATCGCCAGGGACGCTACCGGGCGGATCTGGGCTGAAAAAACTTATACCGGCACTGCGGTGGAAAGTGTTTCCCTGAATCAGCCGCTGCTGGGCACTGATCCTTTTTTGTATCTTTACCAGAGCATTGCCTATGACCTGGCAGAAATGGCGAGCAGTCTCAGCAGTGCCCAGCTAAATGAAATCAAGTCGGTTGCCCTGCTGCAATACGCCGCCTTACTGGCACCGGCTGTTTTTACTCCCTACCTGAGCAGTGATGAAAACAATATGATTTCCCTGGCCCGACTACCGGCAGACAACGATCCTTTTCTGCAACGGGTGAAACAGATTCGCGAACATGAATATGTGTTTATTGATGTAGTGGATGAGCAATACGAAAGTTTCTTTGTCACCATAAAGCCGGTTTATGACTTGTGGCGCAGGTATCGGCGCGAGCAGATTGCCAGTGAAATCGACAAGATCAATCGGGAAATGCGGCAGAGTAATGATCTTCGTCGTGGCAGCTATATGTCATTGCTGGAAAGCTACAACAACTTTCGCTGGGCGCGCATGCAGGACCAGTATCTGGATGAAATCAGTGAAGGTTTTACTAATGAAGTGCTACCCACCGATATCACCCTTGAAGATTCCCTTTACCACCTTTCCGGCACCCTGGAAGAACAGTATCAGGAATGGAAATCTATTCTGAAAGAGCTTTATGAACTCGATGAGCAGTCACCCTAAAGGCATCGCCTCTTCAAAGGACTGTGTTTCATAAAGGAAACAGGCAGGGATTTCTGTAACTCACAAGCAAGAGATACCGTAATAAACTTTACTCACTGACTGCTCAGTTCCGCTGTATATTTGATTTCACCGTTTAGTTTCACTACCCGGCCAGTTATTTGCCATAATGGCTCATCGCATGCACCAGCACCGCAACTATATGGGGACGAATTATGAGTGAAGATTCCAAAAACATGAATAACACACCACTAAATCTGGAAGATGTGATGGATAATCTGAGCCGGCAAATATCCCCGGTCCCCGGATTTACTCCCCCTGCTGTTGGCAAAGATGCGCTGTACTGCCCGCTACCAGCCAGTTGCAGTGCTGAGGAACAAAATGAGTTCCGAAGTGCAGCGGTATTTCTTGCATCCCTTGCCACTGAAGTCAAAGCCTGGCGTATGCAACTGCCTGAAAACTACCAGCCCGCGGTCATTGCTGTATTACATGGCGGCGTCCAGATCAATGTCCTGAAACTGGCCCAGGTCAGTTTTGACGGTATTCGTATTGAAGGCCTGATTCAGGACAGCCCGGTCACGATGTTTACCCACCAGTCCACCGTCCAGATGATGTGTTTTGCCACCGAAGTAAAAGAAGAAACCAAGCCCAACCCCATTGGCTTTATCTGGCCGGATCATAACGAGGAAGTGTAGTACTTTCTTCACACAAAACTCTAAAGCGCTATTTTATTGATATTTCTGAATTTATTGCTTTACTGAATAGAGACAATAGTAAAGTTTTGACTCGCTGATGAGTGTTGTGCAATAGTAAACACTTGAGAATTCGGAATGATAAAAAGTTTTCGCCATAAAGGGCTTGAAAGCTTTTTCACTACGGGGAGTATAGCCGGCATTCAAGCCAGGCATAAGCCTCGCCTGCAAGAACAATTACAGGCATTACACACGGCCGTAGTTATTGAAGAGATGGCAATTCCTGGTTGGAACCTGCATCCCTTGAAAGGAAACTTTAAATCCCATTGGGCCATTAAAGTGAGCGGAAACTGGCGTATCGTATTCAAATTCTCAGACGGGCATGCCTATATTGTTAATTACGAGGATTACCACTGATGGACTTAGTGCAACACAACCCCATGCATCCGGGAAAATTTATAAAACGTGTTTATCTTACTCCCCATGACATTGGCTCTAATGAGTTGTCCAGAAAATTGCAGGTGAGTGCCGGACTGGTAAGCAGAATGCTCAATGGCAAAACCGATGTCTCGCCAGCGATGGCAATTAAATTATCAAAGGTTTTGGGAAGAACTGCCGAAAGCTGGCTTGCCATGCAGGATAACTACAATTTATGGATTGCCCGTAAATCCATTGACCTGGAAAAATACGAAGCGATTTCTTTTGCCTGAACACAAGTAAAAAGAACCAGGATTTCTTCACGCCTGTTCTTTTAACTTGCGACTTATAACTTGAATCTTGTGACTTGTAACTTTTAACTTGTAACTTGCGACTGGTTTTTTATTTACATACAAAATCCTGCCCACCCGCTGCCACACAAAAATCCCCCCACTTGCCAGTGGCCCGCCAGTAATCCACCAGACCCTTTTCCTGCACTAACTGATTGAAATCCGGCAGGCGACGCATATCGTCATACACTTTGTCCCAGATCGCCGGACTTGCCATTTCACCAAACCAGTAATCCAGAGCAAAATCGGGCTGCCCCATCAAGGCTGCCAGCTTTGCAACATAATCCATTTCCACTCGGGTTACTGCGGGATCGTTGATCAATGCAATTATATCTTCACGAGTCTGATCAAAGTCATTGATTGAAAGAATGTCTGCCATTTTCTCCATGAAATGCCTGGAAATTCTTGCAGGCTGAATATGTTCATCCTTATAAAAATCTCTTATCAATCGGGCAGCCCCCAAGGAGTCTCCATTACGCATCGCAATCTCCCATGCAATAGCGCTAATTAGAAAATCACCATCATCAGTCAGGTCTGCGTTTGCAATCTGACGCGCAGCTTCCACCTTCCCTCGATACAATTCATGCAAGGCAATCTCATAAGTAAATTTTGTTGTCATATGCGCCTGATGGCGAGCCCGCTCAAACATGGCAATTGCTTCGTTAAACTGACCCGTTCTCGACAGCAGGTGGGCATAGGCTTCGATGGCACCTGCATCAATATAGCCAAATTGATCAAAATAATGTTGATAACGCTTTTCAGCTTCAAAGAACTGCCCATCATTTCGTAGTCTGTTGGCCTCTGTTAACAGTTGATTCGCCACGAACATATTATCTGCCTCAGGCTCAGAAGATTGATTGTTCACAGAATCAGCAATATTTCTCACAGGGCTTTCCTCAACAAACACCCCCGGCTCAGATTGGCTATCAAGCGATCGACGCTCAGGAGATCGGAGGACAAAAATATCCACTAACATAATGGTCAGTGTCAGGATGACAATAGCGACAATGACTCTGTAGAAAATTTTTCCGTTACCAGCATTTTTCTGATTTTCCGCCTCGGTAACCTGCCAGTCCCGTGTCTTGTGCAGCATTTCATAGGCCAGTGTCATCAGCATGACCAAGGGATAGCCCATAATCAGCATAAAGGCGAAACCACGTACAAGAATTCCAGGCCAATCGTAAATGGGAGACAAGGTGCCGATTATCTGAATTACCAGCCATGACACTGCCAGATAGGCACAACCTACCTTGAACAAAGCGCGTTTTTTTAATTCACTTAATTTCATGGATACTCTTTAGTTAAAACCTGAAAATCATCGGCATTCTCAAAAATGATAAGCAAAATCTTCACTACCGAATTCAACACATGCCCGATTTATACAATTTTTCCATAAGTTAAGATAGTTAAAGGGTCTGATAAGTCAGACTTCCAGCCAAAGTTGTAGCTAACCCGTTACTTCTTGAGTTTTAGGCCATTGATGAGAGACAATCGAAGAAAACAAATGCTCTTTAGGGGAAATTTTCCATGCGCCACATTACAACATCACTTTCTATTCTCACGTTCTTTTTGATCAGTAGCTGCACCAGTGCCCAACCTCCTGGCATCACCATGGAGATGATCATGCGAACCCTGCCGCTGGAAGGTGCGCCTCTGGCTGAGCCCGGGCCATATGCGGTAACTCAGGAAGCGGCCTTTGATAATCCCGGCTTTATTGTCTTTCGCCCGGTTGACCTTGGCGCCTTTCCGCAACAGGACAAGATGCCGCTGTTAGTCTGGGGTGCTGGCGGCTGCAATATAGATGGCAGAAGTTACGGTGGCATTCTTTCCACCATTGCCTCCCACGGCTTTATCGCCATGGCGACCCTTCCTGTTGAACCTGCAGAGGGCGAAGAAGCACGACGCAATGCAACGGCCGATGACATGCTCAACGCCATTAGCTGGGCGGAAGCAGAAAACGCCCGTGACGGCTCTCACCTGCAGGGAAAAATTGATGTCGACCAGATATCGGCCATGGGGGTTTCCTGTGGGGGGTTCCGAATGGCGGCAGTGGCCGGCCTGGATCCACGCGTCGATAGCGTTGGTATTTTGAACTCCGGTGTTGCTGATGCCACAGAACTGGCTGGCCTGCATGGCCCGATCTTACTGCTCAACGGTGGCGAAGTGGATTTCATGTATGATACCGCGCGCGAGAATTTTGAAGCCATAAACCATGTTCCGGTCTTTTTAGGCGCTCGAGAAAACGCCGGTCATTCCGCTACCTACCCCCATCCTGGCGGCGGTGAATTTGCCAACGTCATCTCTGACTGGCTGATGTATCAGTTCAAGGGTGACGAGGATGCCGGAAAAACCTTCAAAGGCGCCGATTGCAGACTTTGTACCAACCCAACCTGGGAAACAGACGCTAAAGGCCTCTGATAGCACTTAACAGACTAGGACAGTTGATCTGATGAAAAATGCTCAGTGGCTATTGATGACTCTGGTGACATGCCTTTTATTGATGAGTACGGCATGCACCTATACCGGCGGAGACAGAATTTCCGATAACCGGGAATGTCGAACTTTTGAGACGGGCGGCAGCAAGATGCGACGCTCTGTCTGTATGAGCAAGGAACAGTGGGCTGCTTATGATGAAGAACAGGGTGAAAAACAGGATGACGGTTCTGTGGCAGAGTTTTTCAGGGAACAGAGAAACCGCGGCGCCACCGGCGCAACCACCGTTGATCTGAACTAAAGAGGGATCTGAACTAGATCACCATCTGGTCGGTGCCAACGATTATCTCACCCTGGAAACTTTCTCTGATCCCTTCGAAGTAAATTTCGTCAGGTAAATCCATCAGCGAACCGGGCAGCACATGGTTAAGTACCAGCGTAGTCACCCCGGCTTCAGCGGCCATGCGGCCCGCCTGCTGCGTGCTGGCATGGGTTTCAATAATATGTTGCCAAATCCCTTCCCGGGCATCCTGGTAGAGACCACCACCCCCGGTTACCTGGTCAAACCATTCGCGGGTTGTCACCAGCTCAATGGTTTCACAAACAAAAATATCAGCGCCCTGAGCTAGTTTTACCAGGTTTTCTGAATACGTGGTGTCACCGGAAAACACAATGCTGCGATCATCCGTGTCAAAGCGATAGGACAACGCCCGATGCGGCATCTGCTCTTTGGCCCACTCGGGAAAGTGGGTATTTTCAATAGTTGTTACCAGCACCCTGTCATCTTCATAGGCCTTATGGACTGTAGTGGTAGCCGGAATCACCTCGCCACTGGTGACAGTGGAGGGATGCAGTGTGCGTTGCTCATCGATAAAACGGATATCCGTATTGGCCTGATTAAACTGCAGAGCCGAGGCAACCAATGCTTCCGTACCATAGGGACCATAGACCATGGTGGGCTCTACCCTTCCCTGGGTCCATTGATGACTTAACAGCACCGGAAGATCAGCGACATGGTCATCATGCAAATGCGTCAGGAATATATTGGGTAAAGACAGAAAATTAACATCGGCCTCCAGCAGGGCACGAAACGTCCCGTAACCACAATCGATCAGATAAGGCCTGTCGCCCACCATAATCAAACTGGATGTCTCGCCACGCATAAGATTAAAGTTGGGACCACCCTGAGTACCCAGCAGAATAAGTTTCATGGCGTTGTCATTTTGTGCCAAGACGGAATTGGCTAATGGCAATTGTGAAATAACCCCGGCGCCAAGCAGGTGGTTGAGAAATGTTCGTCTTTTCAATGTGGTCATAGTGTCTCCCTGTTGGAAAGGAAGACTATCATAAAATGCAGGGCTTCAAAGCAGTTACAATAAACAAAAATATTCTTTCATCCCCTCATCTATGGAAGTGGCAGTGTTTATTTATCATAATCAAATCCCTTGTCTACAGGATTGCTTTAATCAATGATCTTTCGTTTAACCGCATACACGTCATTGTTTTTCTACTTGCAGTTCAGCCTGATTTTTTCAGCCCAATCAGCAGAGCAGAAATCAGAGCCCGCAAGCTCATCTCCCCCTGAAGAAATCACCATCACTACCCAACGCACCAAACTGCAATTACGTCTGCAACTTTGGGAAGCGGAAGAAAAAGCCTACGATGTCTTTAACAGTTTTAATGACGAAAAACGATTTGATATTAAATGCTATTTACATGAGCCAACCGGTACACGCATTAAGCACCAGGTCTGCACCCCTGAGTTTCAATTGATCGCCACCAGGGAGCAGGCCCGGGATCGCCTCAATGGGACCTTTCAACATGTGCCAGTCGAGTTTGCCATTGCTAGCCAACTGGATGACTACCGAAAAAAAATCAAACAGGTCGCAGAGGGACATCCTGAATTTCTGCACGCGGTCATTGAGTACACTGAAAAGCGCCAGGAATACATTGAAGCCACGGGTTGGGTGTCAAAAGAGTCGGAGTGATTTTATCTGGAAAAGAAGGCAGGTTTATTTAGAGAGAATTCTTTAACAAAGGGGACAGATTTATTTATTCTTTTTTATTAAATAAATCTGTCCCCTTTTTTCTTTTTGATGGTCGCAACGAATATCTGACCGATGGCGTCGAACGTGCCCTGAATAGATCCCCTGGAGACTTTTCAGATTACGCCAAAAATGCTGCTGCAAAAGGCATATGGAGATATGCAGCTTGAATAGAGTGAATAAACAAAAAAAGCCCAATCATCGCTGACCGGGCTTTTTATTTGGTGCCGCCACCAAGAGTCCAAAGCCCTTGAGGAGAGACGGGACCTACTAATTACAGGTCAGTTGCTCTACCACTAAAAAGTGCAAAATAAAAAGCCCCAATCTTTCAATTGAGGCTTTTAAATTTGGTGCCGCCACCAAGAGTCGAACTCGGGACCTACTGATTACAAGTCAGTTGCTCTACCACGGCTGAGCTATAGCGGCTTAAAACTGTGATTCTAACTAAAACTAAGTGAGTTGCTTTTTTCTTATTCAACGGCTGAGCTTTAGAGTCTAAAACTTTGTCTACGTCGGATGACGGCCTGCGGCCTTATCCGACCTACATTATTATCTGAACTACATACTACATATTCGTTCAGGCGGCGCATACTACCAATGTCCACGATTTTGATCAATATTTAGGTTAAAATTCTCTGCATATTTCGCCCTCACAGGATTAGCAGTGTCCGCACTTACCGACAGCCCTGAATGGCAGGCCCTGGCACAGCACCAGGCAGCCTTATCCGAACGCCCTCTGAATACCCTTTTCAGGGACAATCCCGATCGCTTCGCCCAGTTTAGCCTCAATACTGACGGCCTTCTACTGGATTTCTCGAAAAACCATATTGACGCCCAAGCTATTGATTTATTTGCAAATCTGGCTCAAAAAACCGGGCTTGGTGAAGCCATCGAGACCATGTTTAGTGGTGATGTGATCAATAATACCGAGCAGCGCCCTGCCCTCCATGTGGCCTTGCGTTCACCGGAAGATCAGTCTGAATACGGACAGGTGGTCCACCAGACGCTGAACCGCATGGCCGTTTTTGTTGATGCCGTTACCCGCTGGCAATGGCAGGGATTTAAGGGCGATCCGGTCACTGATGTGGTGAATATCGGCATTGGCGGCTCGGATCTTGGCCCGGCCATGGTCTATAGCGCGCTGTCAGATTTTCAGCTGGACGGCATTCGTTGCCATTTTGTCTCCAATGTTGATCCGGTGCATCTGGAAGAAACACTGGAAAGCCTTGATCCAGCCACCACGCTGTTTGTTATCGCCTCCAAAACATTCACCACCATGGAAACCATGCTCAATGCACAGTCTGCAAAACGCTGGTTACTGGAAGCCTGTGATGACAGCGCTGCGCTGGCAAAACATTTTGTCGCCGTCAGCACCAATGTGGAAAAGGCTGGTGAGTTTGGTATTCCGGCTGAGAATATTTTCCCCATGTGGGACTGGGTCGGCGGTCGCTACTCCCTGTGGTCGGCAATTGGTCTGCCTGTAGCATTGGGCATTGGCATGGATAATTTTCGCGCCCTGCTGGCTGGCGCCCATAGCATGGATAATCATTTTCAATCAGCCCCTGCCACGCAAAACATTCCGGTGATGATGGCTTTGCTGGATTGCTGGTACCAGAACTTTTTCGATACAGAATCCAGAGTGGTTCTGCCCTATAGTCAACAACTGCACTTGTTTCCGGCTTATCTGCAGCAACTGGATATGGAAAGCCTGGGCAAGTCAGTGATGAAGGATGGCAAGCCTGTTAATGTCAATACGGGAGGCATTATCTGGGGCAGTGCCGGCACCAATGGTCAGCATTCCTTTCATCAACTATTGCATCAGGGCACTCACCTGATTCCGGCAGACTTTATCGCGGTTGCTGAAACATCCAGCCGCAACAAAGAGCAGCACCAGCAGCTATTGGCCAATTGTTTCGCGCAAAGTCAGGCCTTGATGGATGGCAAATCACTGGAAGCTGCTACTGCCGAATTACTAGGTCAGGGCTTGAGCGAAGCGAAAGTCGCCAAGCTGGCTCCCCACAAAGTCATTCCGGGCAATCGACCAAGCACGACCCTTGTGCTGGACAAATTAACTCCACAAAGCCTGGGCAGTCTGATCGCCTGTTACGAGCATAAGGTATTTGCGCGCAGTGTTATTCTCGGGATCAATGCCTTTGATCAGTGGGGTGTGGAATTGGGCAAGGTGTTGAGTACGGGGATTTATGATGAGTTGGTGAATGATGGTGAAACATTAAAATTTGATAGCTCTACCAATGCCTTGATAAATCGTTGTAAATAAGAGATGCCTTCATGTCGGATGGCGGCTTGCAGCCTTATCCGAGCTACGGAATTATCCGAACTACAAAGATAACCAATCAAAAGAAAGGGAGCGATGAATTTCATCGCTCCCTTTTTAACTTGTGACTTGTAACTTGCGACTTGTGATGTGTTTAAAACGAATAAACCAGACTCACAGACGTCAGCGTATCTGTTTTATCCCGCCCTGCTGGCACATCCGAGTTGTTCCTGGCCAGAAAAGCAATCTTGGTAGTAATGTCACCAATAATATTGGCTTCCAGACCCAGCTCCAGGATGGAAGACGTTCTGATGTCACCGATTTCAGTAGTGAAGCTCTGAACGAAAGTGGCGTTATCACTGATAGTCCACTCAAATTCCTCGCCCAGGGAAATGATTACTTCCTCCTCATTGCCACCATTGATAATAATGTTTTCACGATAACCAAGACCACCAAACCCCTGTAATTCAAAGCGATCATTCTTTATAAGATGGCGACCATATCCACCCGAACCTGCAACCTGATAGTCGAAACCACTGAAACGGTCATCGGTATAACTACCCTTTAAAAACAGGTACTGGTTTTCATCCAGATTGTAATCCGATTTGTTGCCAACGTAATAACGCTCCGCTGTAGCCTGGGCATTTTCCTGGGAACCCAGTGCCTGGAATTTCATTTTGTGCAGCCAGTTCTCGGTAGTGATATCCAGCAAAACTTCGGTATTAAAAGTATCTGTATCAGTATTACCTGTAGTGCCTACATAACCAAAAGCGATGCTCGCTTCGTAAGCCTTTTCGTCCTGCGCCATGGCCTGAAATGAGGTTGCTGCTATTACGGCCAGTGGCAGAATTGCCATTGCTCTGTTGTTCATGTGCTCTCCAAATAAAAGTAATCAGATAACAGGCAGTGAAAGAGTCACTGCCTAATTAATAAAAATTATTGCTTGTTGAAATAACCGATTCTGTCCCCATCGTAGGTACCGACCCAGATTTCATCGTTAACCTGGAGTGCAGAACTAACACCCTGCATGGCCGCTTCAGCATCCATACCCCCTACACGAACTGCTTCCATGGTAGATGTATCTACTTCAACGACAGACCAACCGCCGCCTTCTGCATTACCACCGGCTGTTAGTAATTTGCCAGGTTCACCCCAGCGAATATTATCCAGTACGATATCCAGGGTGATGGTTTCTTTAGTCAGAGGATTCTGACTGCGATCAAAGCGCACTACTTCTCTGGTTCCAAAAGCCGCAACATACATATAGCGCTCATCGTCACTGACAACGATGCCATTGGGACCGGAGAGCTGACTGCCTTCCAGAACAACTACCTCGCCACTGGGATGCCATTCTTTTACACCACCGTTGATCTCGCCGGCAAATATTGGCTCAAAGCCAGACTCATCAGCAAACTCGGTAGTGACAAAGCCACCATCTGCCAGAATGGCAACACTGTTATGCATAATGGTCTCATCAAGAGTGACGCAACCTTTCCAGGTTAGTTCGGCAATGCCTTCACTCAAATCAAGGTCAAACACCTCAATGGCTTCACGGGCACCGTGACTGGTGATATATAAATCAAAACGGTTAGCTTCGGTTTCATTCAAGGCCAGACCATGGGCAGAGAAGTTGCTGACATCCAATGGGCCGGGGCAGTTGGGGAACATGGAATCATCCTGATCCGCAGAATAATTGGGGCCTGAAACCAGTTCTTCCCAGCTGTCATCCAGCGGATTGACCATGTAGAGGTGACCATTCACTCCCTCACTGGTCATCCCGGAAGTCAGAATCATACCGGTGTCACCAATGCTCAGCAGATCCTCGGCATTCATCAGGCCACAGATGTAAGAGATGCCTGGATCTGAAGGACAAGGGATAACTTCCTGGGCAATACTGGCCGAAGCAGCTGCATTCGGTGCCTGGGTTGTCCCGGAGCCTGTCTCATCACTGCCGCCACAGGCAGAGAGTAATAAAACCAGAGCACTACATATAACACTGGATAAGTGGTTTGTTTTCATAATGATTCCCATCGTTTCCACATGTTGTGCAGGAGGACAAATGGAACTCCCGCTTAAAACCGTTTCAGGCTGAAAAAAAGCTGCTTATATAACCATTGTGTAAGATAAAAAACAAAACAACTACAGGTATAAATTGCCTTCCGCTGCAGTAAGGTCTTATGATTACGGCAGAATTAAAAAACCGATGAGTATATTCATGGAAGCCCTGTTTATCTGGATTGAAACCAGTCCCCTGAGCCTTTGGGTGCGGGGAGAGTCCGGTTGGCATATGGCCTTTCCCATCATTATTGTTTTTCATGCGCTGGGCATGGGTTTTCTTGTTGGTGTAGCGCTTGCCATTAATGGGCGGGTGCTGGGTCTGGCACCGCAAGTACCACTTGGCAAATTACGCCAGTTTTTGCCGGTAGCCATGCTGGCATTGGTCGTCAATGTCATCTCGGGGATATTACTACTCATCGGCTACCCGACCAAGGCCCTGACCAATCCCGTGTTTTATATCAAGCTGCTTTGCATAGCACTGGCGCTTTGGAACCTGCGTTGGTTTAGTTACAGCGTGTTGACCAATCCTATTTATGACCACGGTGTATTACCCCAAAAAACCAGACAGCTGGCCACTGCCTCAATAGTATTATGGGCCAGCGCCATTATTGCCGGGCGCCTGCTCGCTTATACCTACAACCAGATGATGAGTATTTGAATGAGAAGTTTATAGACCATAGCAAAGGACTCTGACAATGCTTTTAACAATAAGTGACTGGCTGCAAAGCACCTGGCTTTCCCATGCCTTTATTTCACAAGGCCGATGGGCCTGGCCGATGTGCGAATCCCTGCATTTTATGGGGCTGTGTCTTTTGATTGGCTCTGTCGGCATGGTCGATCTGCGCATGCTCGGCATGGCAAAGGGTATCCCGGTTGCAGCCCTGCACAAACTGGTGCCTTTTGGGGTAGGTGGCTATCTGGTTAACGTAATCACCGGTTCGCTATTTGTGGTTGGAGATGCTGATCAGTATATTTTCAATGATGCGTTTCGCATCAAGATGCTGTTCATGCTAGTGGCCGGTATCAATGTACTGTTTTTTTATTCCAGTGCGTTTCAGAAAACCAAACTGCTAGGCCCTGATGATTCAATGCCGCTCAACGTCAAAATAATGGCAGGCGTGTCACTGACCTGCTGGATTGTCATTATCAGTGCTGGACGCCTGATCACCTTTTACCGACCCTGATTTTTCGTGGTCCACAGCTTTGTCCCTGTCGGCTATGGCAGTATACTGCTTACCCAATCAGGTCTGGTAATCACACTATTTATCCAGGACCAGTTCATAATAATAATTAGCAGGGGAACACATGAAAGCAATTCAACGGACCCGCCAGGTCATACTTCTTGCATTACTTGTTTTCAGCACTGTCACCATACAGGCGCAGGAATTATCGCGAACACGTCCGGATCGACTGGGCTTTGACCCGGATCGCCTGGAACAGCTTGATAGCACGTTGCAAAGCTATATAGACAATGAGCAGATTGCCGGCAGCGTAACGCTTGTCTTACGCAACGGTCGCATAGCCTATTCTTCCGCCAAGGGCATGCAGGACCGTGAGGCCGCGATCCCGATGCAGGAAAACAGCCTTTTCCGCATTGCCTCACAAACAAAGGCTATTGTCAGCACCGGCATTATGATTCTGCATGAGCGTGGTGTGCTCAATATTGCCGATCCGCTGAGTAAGTATTTTCCGGAATGGGCCAATACCCGTGTCGGTGTGGCCAATGACAACGGCGGCATTGATCTGGTCCCGCTGGTTCGCCCGATCAATCTGCGTGATCTGCTTACCCATACTTCCGGCATTGGCTATGGCGGTTTTGGTGGCTCAAGCCCGGTCACGCCAGCATGGGATCAGGCCGGCATTGCCGGCTGGTATCTGGCCAGTCATCCCGAAGGCATCCAGGCCATCGTCAGAAAGATGGCGTCTTTACCCCAGCGCGCACAACCCGGGCAGGAATGGATATATGGCTACAATATCGACATTCTCGGTGCCGTGATTGAAGTGGCTTCCGGCAAAGCACTGGACGTCTTTCTTGATGAAGAAATCTTTACTCCCCTGGGCATGAATGACACCAACTTTTTCCCCCCGCAGGAACTGGCAGGCCGTTTAAGCAAAGTCTATCGAGGTAAGGCTGGCGGCGGCATTGAACCCGCGCCCGCTGTTGCCAGCATGCAGGGCCAGGGCGAATACCTGAGCGGACCAAAAGCTACCTTTTCCGGAGGCGCAGGTCTGACCTCCACCGCTAATGACTATGCCAGATTTCTGCAAATGACCTTGAATGGCGGCGAACTTAATGGCGCCAGGATTCTGGGTCCCAAAACCATCGAACTAATGACCACAGATCACCTGCGTCAAATACCCTTTAATACCGGTACCGGATTTGGTCTTGGCTTCTCCGTTCTGAAAGATGTGGGAGCAAGAGGCACCATGGGCTCGGTGGGGGAATATGGCTGGGGCGGCGCCTATCACAGTACCTACTGGGTTGATCCGGTTGAAAACCTGGTAGTGGTCTACCTTACCCAGATACTGTCACCCAATCCCGGTCTCGATGATTTCCAGAAACTTCGCGCCGGTCTCTATTCAGCCATAACAGAATAATAATTCACTTTTTTGATACATGAGGAAACTATGCAACTAGCAGCAAGCATGTCCCGTCTTGGGACCGAATCCGCCTTCAAGATTCTGGCGAAAGCCAAAGCCATGGAGGCTGCAGGCCGTGACATTATCAACCTGGGCATTGGCGCGCCTGACTTTCGCACCCCCGACAATATTGTCGAAGCCGGTAAAAAGGCAATGGATGATGGCTTTCATTTTTATACGCCCGCGAAGGGATTGCCCCAGCTAAGAGAAGCCGTCGCCAAGGATATTAAGAAATACCGTGGCGTAAGCGTTGATCCGGAAAATATCATGGTGGTGCCTGGTGGCAAACCCACCATGTTTTTTGCCATCATGATGTTCGGTGAACCGGGTGCAGAGATCATGTATCCCAACCCGGGCTTTCCCATCTATGAATCCATGATTAATTATTCAGGCGCCAAGGCGGTTCCCATTGAGCTGCAGGAAGAAAATGGTTTCGCCTTTGACCCGGACCGCGTGCTAGCCCAGATCAATGACAATACCCGCCTTATAATTATCAATACACCAGCCAATCCTACCGGCGGGGTTCTGGAACGCGACGTTATCGAGCGTTTTGTTAAAGGTCTGGAGAAGTTTCCAAACGTAACCCTGCTGTCGGATGAAATTTATTCTCGCCTGTTATATGACGATCTGGAACATGTGAGCTTCCTGGAGTACGAGTCAATTCGCGATCGCACTATCTTGCTCGATGGCTGGAGTAAAACCTACTCCATGACCGGCTGGCGCCTGGGTTATGGCGTATGGCCAAAAGAGTTGATTGATCATGCTGAGCGCATGCAGATCAACTGTACATCCTGCCCGTCTGCGCCAATTCAGATGGCTGGTCTGGAAGCCTTTAGCGGCCCCCAGGATGCCGTGGATATGATGCTCAATACCTTTGATGAGCGCCGCAAACTGATTGTTGATTTACTCAATGATGTGCCCGGATTTTCCTGCATCGTGCCCAAGGGTGCGTTCTATGCCTTCCCCAATATCACCGGGACAGGCATGAAATCCAAAGCGCTGGAAGAACTGCTGCTGGAAGAAGTAGGTGTTGCCACAGTATCGGGCACCAGCTTCGGCCATATGGGCGAAGGCTATATCCGCTTCTCCTATGCCAGCAGTACTGACAACATTAAAGACGCATTGGCCAGAGTGAAAGACTGCATGAAAAATCGGGTCTGATCTATAAGAGAAGTGGTCAAAAACCAATTTAAAAACCAAGATTTGAGAATATATGATGAAACGCTTGGCCAGTATCAGATTTTATGCTCTCGCGGTGTGTTTTGTCAGTGTCATCTGCATTGCCATTACCACCGGCTTTGCCTTGTATAATCTGATGACACTGGCAGCACCGCAGCTGACCATTGATCCTTATCGAATACAGCACCTGAGTTCCAATACTGCATTTACCCAGTCACCCGGCGCCTACTTATCCCGAGGGCCAGCACCGGGACTTATTACTGGCGAAGAGTTCGCGCAGTGACAGTCTCTGGAAAACCGTTTTGCCAACATGAGTGAAGCAGAAATTTCCGCTGTCAGGCTGGAACGCCTGCAGTCAGAACTTGCTTTCCATCAGCAACGGGCTGGCATCTCACTGCTCCGTCAAGCCATCATTATTCTGGTATCATCTATTCTCTTTCTGATTCATTGGCGTCTGGCCAAAGCCAACAATGACGACAATCAGCCTGATATTAACGATCTCTGATAATTTCGGTAGCCCATGGTAGAAGTGAAGCCCTTCAGGTTGGGAGTAGTCGAAGGCTTTTTTGGCAAAAGCTGGTCCTGGGAAGCGCGAACCCAATATGCGCAGTTTTTAAGTGGTAATGGTTTTACCACTTATCTTTATGCCCCGAAAAATGATACTTATTTCCGCAAGCAGTGGATGCAGCCTTGCCCCACCGAGCATCTTGTCTCACTCATCAGTCTGTCTTCCCATTACAAGAATGCCGGTGTTGAGTTCGCTATCGGACTAAGCCCGTTTGAACTGTATCTGAATTTTTCAGCCTCAGGCCAGGATGCGTTGGCTAGAAAAATTGATGAGATTAATGCCATCAACCCGGATACCCTTTGTATTTTATTTGATGACATGAAAGGCGCGGTCCCCTCCCTGGCCAGCCAGCAGCTGCGCATCATGGATCAGGTGACACGACAGAGTAATGCCCGACATTTTATTTTTTGTCCTACCTATTATTCCGATGATCCGATTTTGGCCCGACATTTCGGGGAGATGCCCGCTGACTATCTGGAAGAGCTTGGCAGTCACCTGGATTCCCGTCTGGATATTTTCTGGACCGGGCAACAGGTCTTTTCCACACAGTACCCGGAAGAGCACCTGCTGGATGTCGCTGAACGCCTGCATCGCAAGCCTCTGTTGTGGGATAACTACCCGGTGAACGACAGTGAAAAACTGGCCGGGCACCTACACCTGGGTCCATTTAAAAACAAGGGCACAGAATTGAAATCCCTTGCCCAGGGCTTGTTGGCAAACCCGATGAACCAACCCAGATTGTCGCAATTACCGTTATATTCACTGGGAAAATTATTCCGGGGAGAGGACGTGGACCTGGACGACATACTGCATGAGGCCTGCACTGTATTATGTCCGAAAAAGCTGGGCAAAATGTTGTTCGAGGATAGCGCCCTGTTCCAGGATGCCGGGCTGGCCGGTATCAGCACAGAACAGAGAAGCGCTCTGGTAAAGCGTTATTCTTCTTTTCAGGATCACCCAATAGTGATTGAATTAATGGAATGGTTAAATGGTGAATATACCTTTGATCCGCAATGTTTAACCTGAGCAAGCACTTCAGCTATAAATAACGACCCTGACACCATGCCCAAGCAGACCCAACAGTTAACCACTTCCCTTGGCCACCAGATCACGGCCTTCACCAATGATCATGTAGGCGACAAGATTGCCCGCAATGGTCTATATGAAAAGGAAAATCTGGGCCTGTTACTGGAATTGCTGAAAAAAATAACCACGCCGGTAGTCATGGATATTGGGGCAAATATTGGCAACCATACGCTGGCCTTTTCTACCGTCGCTAACAAGGTACTGGCTTTTGAACCCCTGCCTGCCGTCTACGCATTGCTCGAGAGCAACGTAAAAGCGAACCACCTCACCAATATTCAGACTTTCCCTTTTGCTCTCTCCGACCAGGAGGAAGAGGCAACCATCTATATGGTCAAGGAAGGCAATGTGGGCGCTTCAAGTTTTGACAAACGTGACGACAATGTCGAGGCGGTGACCGTTAGCAAAAAAATCGGTGATCAGGTTTTTCTGGAAACCGGTATCAAGAAACTGGATCTGGTGAAAATCGATGTCGAAGCCCATGAAGTCTATGTACTGCGTGGATTAAAACAAACCCTGCAGCAGCACAAACCCATCATCACCATGGAATGGAATGATCCTCTTACCATAGAGCGACTTAATGGATCGGACGAGCTTCAGTTTCTATTCAAGGAATATAGTATCTATGTGCTGGGCAGTAATTACGATCGCGGCTACTGGCAGAACCATAGCTTTGCCTTTATCAAGCGCAAGCTGACACGACTTTTCAAACCCCGTAAGGCAGCCCTGTATCCCTTTAATCCCGCCCGCCTTTATAAAAACCTGCTACTGATTCCCCTTAGCAAGCAGGCTATCATCGATGGCATTGTTTGAAACAGAGTATGTACCCTGTTTGTAAACTTCGTCTCAAGGTAGTGCCAGGGGCAAGTAGCACAGGATGTGAATGGCTTGATGATGATCAGCAAGTATTAAAAATCAGAGTCAGCGCCGCACCGGAAAAAGGCAAGGCCAACAAGGCGGTTGAAAAGTTCATGGCCAGCATGCTTGGCCTGCCAACGGCTGCCGTGAGCATCAGTAGTGGTTCAACCAGCTCCCGGAAAACCATTAAAATTACTGGATTGACAGTAGCACAAGTCAGAGAGAAGATTTTTAAGCATAGCTGAAAGACTTTTTCGCAAAGGCGGTCATCTGTTAAAGTCGCGGTTTGGAATCAGGGGGCTGTATATAGTGGCATCCTGGTACTTTATTTTCATAACGCATTATCAGCAGACACACTGCTGGAAAAAAGCATGATGAATATCATACAGATAAAGAAAATGCGCCAGCTTCTATCCATTTTAATGCTCACCCTGACTTTGGTGGGTGTTCAGGTGGTAAAGGCTTCGCCCCTGCATGATCATCTCAGTCATGTCGCTGGCTGTGTATTTTGTCATGGCGATGCCAATGAAGCAGGTCTGATCAGCCCTACCAGCACATTAAACACAAACAAATTTAAACAAGCTTGCATTCCTTACCCAAGTCAGTCTCTGGTTTCACACACTGATTTTTCCTTTCATTCTCGCGCCCCGCCGCTTTTCTTTATCTGATTTATTCCATTTTTTCGTACCATGTTTTTTGGTATGAATCGTGCTTCTTATAAAGAAGCGAATTCCTGAAAATGATAGGTAAAGGCTTCAATGAAAAACATGAAAGTATTGTTAGTCACTCTTGTGAGTGTTTCCGCCGTAGCACAGGAAGCTGATTATGAGTTATCCACTACGGCCATGCATACCATACGTTCCCAGACCGCACTGCCAGTTACTATTCTGACTGGTGAGGAACTGCGTGATGCCACGCGTTCGACCATCGGTGACACACTGTCAAACCAGCCCGGCATCAGTAATGCCTCATTCGGCCCGGCTGTCGGACAGCCTGTTATTCGGGGACAGCAGGGGCGCCGGGTGTTGAACCTCAGTAATGCCGTACCTAACGCAGATGCATCAGGGAACTCAGCTGATCATGCCGTGGCAGTAGAGCCTATTCTTGCCGAGGCCATCGAAGTATTAAGAGGCCCCTCAACGCTACTTTATGGTGGCGGTGCCATCGGTGGCGTGGTGAATGTCATAGATAACCGTATTCCACGCTCCCTTTTGGACACCCCCGTGTTTACTATACAGGCACGCCATGACTCTGCGGCGGATCTGGATACCGTGGTATCACGACTGGAATTCTCTACCGGCAGCTTCACCTGGCATATGGATGGCATGAGGCGCGAATGGAATGACCTCGATATCCCCGGCTTTGCCATAAATCCTGCCACTGTGGACGCCGATGGGGATGACGAGGATGAAAACACCTTTGGCTATATTGCGAATACCGGAGGTGAAACTGAAGCTGTTACCTTTGGTGGTTCCTGGATTTTTGACAGTGGATTCTTAGGGCTTGCAGTCAATCGTATTGATAATACCTATGGCTTGCCACCTGGTGTGCATGGCGAACATCATGAGGAAGACCATGACGAAGATCACGACGAAGCCCATGATGAGGATCACGAGGAAGAAGGTCATGAGCATGAAGTAGAAAATATTTTCATCGACATGGCCCAAACCCGTTACGACCTCACAGGTGAATTGCGTGATCTTAATTCCTGGATCGAACACCTGGATTATCGACTGACATATACCGACTATGGCCATGCTGAAATGGAAGGACCGGGCATGGTCGGCACCCGTTTCAGCAATGATTCCTGGCAGCAACGCCTGCAAATTACCCATGCCGAAATTGGTAACTGGCATGGCGTGGTGGGCTTGCAGACGGCCAATGAAACCTTTGGCGCCATTGGTGAGGAAAGTTTTATTCCGGTCACCGATATCCAGAATCAGGGAGTATTCGTGGTTGAAGATTATCATCGGGGCGATTTCACCATGGAGCTGGGTGCGCGCCTGGGTCGCTACAGTTATGACCCGGAAAATTCAGCAGCACCAGAGCTGGATTTCAACTCTTTCAATTACTCTGCCTCCGGACTTTGGGATCTTAGCAATGGCGCTTCCCTGGGCTTAATTCTTTCCCATGCTGAACGCGCACCGTCCATTGAAGAACTTTACTCCAACTTTGCCCTGGGCGATCCGGAAAACTGCGTCATTCATTTTGCTACTGCTGCCTGTGAAGTTGGCGATATCTCATTAAGAAAAGAATCATCCAACAATATTGATATCACCTTTTATCTGGAAAAAGAAAATTTCAATTTCACGTTGACGGCCTTCAATAATAATTTTGAGGATTATATTGCCTTGATCAATACCGGCGCTGTGGTGGATGACTTTCCAATAAGAGAATATCGCCAGGTGGATGCCAGTTTCAGTGGCATCGAAGTGGATGCGACTTTCTTCATTAACGAAAATTTTGAGTTAAAAGTGTTTGGCGATTCAATTAATGGCCAACTTGAGGGTAATGGAGATGTTCCCAGAATGCCCCCTTCCCGTTTTGGCTCACGTCTCGACTATAAAAACGGCGCCTTATCTGCGTTTGCCTCATTCATTCATGGCAGTGCACAGGATGAAGCAGGCAACTTTGAAGAAGAAACCACAAGCTATACGCGCTGGGATTTCGGGGTGAATTACAGCATCACAGTTGGCCGTGACAGCGAAGTGCTGATGTTTGCCCGTGGCCGCAATACCAGTGATGATGATATCCGTTTGTCGACCTCAACCTTGCGCGATTTTGCGCCTGAAGCCGGTCGTTCAGTTGAAGTGGGTATGCGTTTCAGCTATTAATTTCTGGTGGGTTTACTAGCAACAATGCCGCCGGATTAAAGGTCCATAAGGCTTAGGCTCTGATTCCCGAATACCTGAAAACTGAAGCTCCAAACACTGGAGAGTAGCGGGCAACAGACCATTATTCAGGAATGATTCAGGATCATCGTTTGATAATAAACGTTGTCGAATCGGAAAAGTCAAAAGCACTTAACTATCTGATTAATATCATAAATTCAGTGACTGCCATTTTATGACTCAGTTCTGGGGTCAGAGTATGAAGAGAGCGGGGGGAAAAGCGACAGTTGCAAATGGTAATTGTTCGGGGCTACCTTGTACCAGGGCTTGCAGGTAATTATCCACCAGAGTCCTCAGACATTCGCGATCAGAACAATCGAGATTCGCCGGTGCCGGTGTCACTGTGGCACAGGAGCCAAGGATGAATATAAGTGCAAGAATTAAAAGTTTGCTTGGCGCCATATTGTTTATCTCCTGCCTGTCGCTTTAATTTCCGGTACAGGTTTTAAGTATTTGCACTTGTGCAAGCCGGGCTACTTTCTATCCAGTATAAAAAAACAGGGTGCATTTATGCACCCTGTTTTTTATTCTCGCTCCGGGCAAGTCTTAACGACCGCCAGATCCCAGTCTGTATTTAAAAGTCAGTCCCCAGTTAAGAGGTCTGCCCCGGGTTACACCCAATGCTGAACGCAACGGTGCTTTCAGATTAACCGGTGCGGGTGGACCCCCTTCCCAGTAACCACCACCAAAGCGGCTGGCAAAGTTACCGTAATTCCTGTCAGTCAAATTATTGCCAAACAAGGCCATTTCCCAACGATCATCGGGGCTGGTGTATAAAAGTCGGGCATTAAGCAAGCCGTAGCCTGGCAGTTCATAACGGGAATCAAGAAACCATTCCGCCACCGGCACACCGAAAGGACCACTACCACAACCGGAGGAGCCTGGCCCGTTAGGCGCTTCAACGCCGCCTGGATGGGTCTGCTGTGGTCCAGTGTAGGCATAGTTAACCGATAACTGCAGGCCACCATTATTCTCCAGGTCGAAATCCCAGAGTCCACCGACCTGATAGCTTCGCTCAGCTGGCGATGGAAACAGGAAAATACCATTATTGACACAGACATCATTCACTTTGCTGTCTATCCAGCCGGCACTGGCATTCAGGGAGAAGTTATCCGTGAGCGCCAGTTGGGTATCAATTTCGACACCATCCAGATCAATCGTGCCCTGGTTCGCCAATTGAATGGCGAAGCCCACTGGTGAGGTCGGATCAGAGACCGCGGTCGCATTCTGCCGATCGCTGTATTCCATGTCGAAATAAGTCAGGTTAAAACGCAACCTGCTATCGAAAAACTCACCACGGAATCCCACTTCATTATTGATGACTTTTTCCGGCGGGATGGCGGTAATGAAATCGCCACTCTGTTCAGGTCCCGGCACATTATCCAGAATCTGATAGGCAAAAGAACCGGCTCGATAAGCCTTGGATATGGTGCCATAGACCATCAGGTCGTCGGTTAGGTGATAATCCACGGTGCCACGCCAGTCCACTTCTGACCAGGAGTCATCTGTGTTAACGGTGGTGGAAGTAGTGCCCGGCGCCGGGTTGAAATTGTCCGAGGCATATTCAGTCTGCTCATAATCCTTTTCATCATAGGCAAAGCGAACACCAGCGGTAATATTCAATGCATCTGTCGCATGCCAGGTGCCATTGAAAAAGGCTCCCCAGGAATCGGATTTCTGGGTAGTGGCAGTGTCTCCGGTAATTCGACCACCGGTCCAGCCATTACCATTGGGATTCTGATTTGTTGGAGTAAAAAACGGTAATCCGGGTGCACCAAAAATACTGGTACCGGTTGCCTGTAACAGGTAGTTACGGGGACTATCGGCTGTTTCATGGAAATAACTCAGACCAGACACCATGTCCAGCTTGCCATCAAAGTGACTGGAGTTTAACTGCAGCTCCTGATAGAAGGTCCAGGATTCTGCCTCACTGGGGCGACGCTCCATCCCCAGCAACTGCCAATCGGTAATACCGCTACTTTCAAAGTCCGAATAACCACTGACAGAAGTCAGACTCATGGTGTCGGATAACTCCCAATTGACCGTCATATCATATTGGGTATAGGTATTTTCATTCACCTGCTTACACAGGTCATCCCAGTCCGGATCCGCATCATCGAGGAAACAAAAGCTGGGCATGGTGTAATCATCAAGCAGCAGTCGCGGATCATTGTTCTGCAAACGCGGCTGCCCGGATGCTTCAAGGAAATCAGACATCCAGTCGGCATAGCCACCTTCAAAACTGATCACATTACTAACACCATTGATAGGATCTACCGGAGACATATCAAAGGTTTCCAGGTCCTGGGGATTACCATCGGATTCAGAGTCCAGATGCATGAAGCCAAAATTGACACTGACTTTGTCACTGGCTTCCCAGGCACCACGCAGACGCAGAATCAGGTTTTCCGAACTACCCAGTTCCTGGGGACCGCGATCTACATAACCATCCTGACTGAGATAGGCTGCCTGCCCTCTGATGGCAAAGGTATCGCTAATGGGGGTATTGAACATGGCATTGAAATCACTGCGGCCATAATTACCACCGGTGAGTTGCACATAGCCATCGCGTTCCTGAGTTGGTTGCTGGGAAAAAACACGAATAGCGCCACCAAGGCTGTTACGGCCAAACAGGGTTCCCTGCGGGCCCCTCAATACTTCGACCCGCTCCAGGTCCAGCACCTGCATGTAGGGACCTGTCTGACGTGGTACAAAGACACCATCAAGATAGAAGCCTACCCCGCGTTCACCGGTAGCGCCGCCTCCGCCTGAAATACCGCGTATCTGGTAAGTAGGCGAAACATTTCCGGTTCCGCGCGAACCCTTGATATCCAGGTTGGGTGAGTTGGTGGCAAGATCCTCAACGGTTTGTACACCGCGAGCCTGCATCATTTCATTGGTGAATGACAATACTGAAATCGGAGTATCCTGCAATGCAGTTTCGCGCCGCTCCGAGGTCACTACTATCTCTTCGAGAACCTGCGCATGCAATGTCGGGGCAAAAACTGCAGCCAGACAAGCATAACGTAATAAACCGGATTTCTTTCTGAATAATTGTTTTTTATCCATGTTTTTTCCCTTTCTCATTTTTATGTTTATTTTTATTTACTAATGGGTCTGTTAAACCTCTTTTTTTAAAAAATTTCTGCTTAAGCAGAAGTAATATTTCGATTTAGCCCGTGACTTTAACTGTTATAAGCTATTTTCGGTCAGGGTAAAGATTAAACATTCTCTCACCCACTTTGAGTCGTTCTGTTTTTATTTCAAACAAATCCCCCTCGCGGCGTCTGTGACCATAAGCGGTAACGGTATTGCCCACTTCAACATCTTCATCGGATAGCCCTGCCCTGCGACTGCGTACCGGAGGACTTAGCAGGACATTCCATTCCTGACCACTGTCATCCTTCAGGGTTAATCTGTCATGGGGGTTACCAAAAGCCACATCAACGACTTCGGCGGTAAGAATAAAAGGCAGGTCACCGTACCAGCTCCAGCCATGATGGCCATAAGAGAAAATAGCGGCTGTACTCAGCGCTATTGCGACTACGATTTTCAACAGAATTTTAGAAAGAAGCATGTGTTCCTCCTTGGATTAATGCCGGTGAGGATATGACAGGGGGCGGGGATTTTCAATCAAATCCTGATGAGACGATAAGGTTACAAGTCTCAAGTCTCAAGCAGGCGACCTTGGTTCGCCCGTCGGATGGCGGCTCTGCGAGCCTTATCCGACCCACAGAACCTTTTGCCCGCAACTTGTAACTTGAGACTTGTGACTTTTTTAGTCTAGTTGTTTCTAGTCGCCTCTTCGACTTCATCAACATCCTCTGGCGCCACATTGGGCGGCGGT
>Ga0181597_10001377_pt1 | contig 27333 bp, 20 predicted proteins | sample 041ome_5_FD_148647 | JGI IMG/M metagenome (GOLD analysis project Ga0181597, IMG submission 148647) | Coastal salt marsh microbial communities from the Groves Creek Marsh, Skidaway Island, Georgia - 041403US metaG (spades assembly) | ecosystem: Environmental > Aquatic > Marine > Intertidal zone...
TTGAGCGTGAACAGAGGTGTTCCTGGGGCTTTTAAGAGATACGCAGCATGCTGTTTGAAACCAATAATACGGGATCTTCCTCCTATTATGCTACCTCCTATGGACGAAGAACCTCCCAGAACAGGAGGAGGTCCCATAGATATTCCTGTTGTGGATGAAGAAGACCTACCAGCAAATGTAGCCTATAGTTTTTGTCAAGGTCCAGACGAGATTAGGGTTCTAAGTGATGGAACTCGTCTAAGAGAGACCCGTGCTAATGTTTGTTGTGAAGCTAAGTGTATCAATAATAGTTGGTTCAAAGAATGTGGTACTGGATACAGTGAATTCTCCGAAACTGTACCTGCTGATTCTGGTGAATTTTGGTACCCTATGCTTCAGACCAGTGAGTTTCTCGACATACCATGCACTACGAAGAAACCATGCTTCGATCGTAACGGAAGGGTAATTGATTGCGATTCTCAACCCGCTGGGGGTAGGAGTGGAGCAGGATCTTCAACATCTGTTGTACCTGATGTTGCAGGAAATAAGAGAGTTCGTTTTGCTTTATCTGGAATTTAAATATCATAATTCTGTTGTGTTTTTGTATTTTTTGTAACAATACAAAACTTTCTTCTTTTTACATAAGTCCGCTAATCTGGAAAATAGAAACATTGTCGGTTCCAATATCCTGGTTCCTGAGAAGTGCCATCAAATCACCATTCCTTCTGGCGAGACCAACGAAATCCTGTCTATCAAGGATACCAGAACTGGGCCTGGGGATGTTCACAATCTTCTTTCTCCTACCGATAACATTTCCAACTCCATCAAGGCTAATGTGGAATCCAAGGACGCGACCTTGATCCCTTCCATTCTCAAGAAGCCATAGAATTCCATCCTCGCTGAAAACACCAGCTGTACAATCCTCAATGCGTTGTGTCAACGTAAGGTCGCGAACATATCTAATAGTGGACCTAAGAGGAATGTCTGTGAATTTATAGATTCCGATCTTAAGAAGCTTATTATTAGGTTGATCATGAGGGACGAACATCATACCAGTGATCTTATCATAAGCAACCCATCTAGCCTTGATTCCAGGAATGCGAACAGTCAACCTAGTTCCAAGTCTAGAACCAGAACGGATATTGAGAAGGGTATCATTTCCGCAAATAATAGGTACAAGCATCTTAGTACTCTCGTAGAAGTCTCCCTGACCGTACTTGCCATTATCGTAGCAATCAGTAAACATCGGGAAGTCCTCCTGGAGATCAGCAAAACCTCCAATAGAGTTGATAGAAGTGACTATAAGTCTTCTTCCATCCTTACCAGTTGTAACATACTCGTTGTTATCTTTAAAATAAGTAAGACCTGCTGCTCCCTCGGACCATTTGTACTCGAAATCATCATGAACTGTAGTGACACGGGACTCGCTATCTCTCCAATCAGGCCTTGTTCTTCTCAGAACAAGCTCGTCAGAATCGAGTAGAACTGGTCTAGTACGGACACGAGGGATAGGCTTCGGTTGCCACCACCACCTGAAATTTTCCTGAGGTCCACAGTTGCATTTACACTGTTTTGTACTCACTACAATGAGAGTAATAATTGAAACGATTGCTATAATAGCTGTAAGAGCTGTAGAAGCCTTTAGCCGTTGAACTAGTTTTGCGGGAGAAACCATGATTTTAATATTTATAAAGATTTTTTTTTCAAATACTGTTAAAATATAAATGAATGGACTTACTATAATAAGTATAATAGCTCTGTTCGTTGTCACTCTCGGACTGATAACAAGTAATGAGTTTTATTACGATACAAATAATCTATACGAGGTACACGAACCAATAGATATAGTATATACTTGGGTAGACGGCGATGACAAAAACTGGCAAGAACAAAAGAACCTGTATAAAGGTGTACCAGTAAAGGACGCTTCTACAGCAAATAGATTCAAGAATAGAGATGAGATCAAGTATTCGCTTAGATCAATTGAGATGTTCGCGCCTTGGATAAGGAATGTTTATATAATAACGTATAGCGAGCAAAGTTATCCTTCATGGTTGAATCTAAGTAATAAAAAGGTAAAAATCGTACCTCATTCAGAATTATTCCCTGACTCGTCTCATCTACCTACTTTTAATTCTCAGGCTATTGAATGTCATTTATGTAACATTTCGGGTCTATCAGAGCGTTTCCTATATTCAAATGACGATACTATGTTTGGTAGAATTGTTACCAAACAGGATTTCATCTCTAAAGATCATAAGCTCAAGTATGGTTATGGTAAAGGAGTAATTTCAAACTGGAAAAATGCAAAGTATGATGGTTTGTTTTTCGACTCGTGGATTAATAACAGTAATCTTCTAGATGAGATGTTTGGAGTAGATGATAGAAGGATTGAAACCCCCCATCAACTCTGTATCATGGATAAGAAGTCTATGCGTTACATACATGAAAATTTCCCAGAAGAGATCGACAATACTTCTAGAAGTCGTTTCAGAGGTGAAGGTAATATAGCTCCTGTTGGTTTAGCGATTTTTACTGCATTGGGTAAAGGGGACGCTATCCGTTGTAATATCAGTAACATAGTTCTGAAACTAACGGATAGTATAAGTAAAACCAGAGATCAGATGAATAATGTTAAGAGAGATCGTCCCAAGCTTTTATGTGTGAACGATGACACTAAGGAACCAAGTAAGGAATTTGACATTATGTTGAATGATTTCTTCGAAGAGTATTTCCCTTACAAATCTTCTTTCGAAATCTAAACAAGGTCTACTATATTTTGTGAAAAATATAGTAAGCTATACTTTTAAAGTGTGTACTTTACCCTTACTTTTGTATATAACCTGCCCAGTTTCACTACCTTTTATAAGATTAGAGCACTTGCAATAATCAACCTTGACATCTTTCATATGTTTATATTTTGTTCCTGATTTACAAAACTCAGCACCTATTATACACATATCTATAGAGAAATTTGTATTATTTACCTCCATAATAACATAACACGACGGGAACTTGGATAAATGAAAGAAAATATGATCTTCTTTCGCTTGTTCAAGTAAATTCCAGTTATCCTGAGCATTCTCCCCCCTTTTATATACTAAACCTTCTGATGTAAGCACTTTCATCTTCTTTTAAAAATGACTTTCATAACAAATATATTAAATCAAAAATAAACCATGGAGAAATACAGGTTCTTTCCTTATCAATGGCATATAGACGACGGTGAAAAAGAAATCACCTCAATTAGAATATACGGTCTCGACGAAAGTAATGAAAATGTATGTGTTCGTGTGGACAATTTCACGCCTTACGTGTACTTAGAACTGCCAGAAAACATAGATTGGACCGCGTCTAAGGCTCAGCTAGTTGGTAATAAGATAGATGAGATTTTAGGAGAACAGAGACCTTTATTGAAGAAGCTGATGATGAAGAAGAGACTTTACGGAGCTCATATAGATATAGATAAGAAAGGGGAACGTAAGATGTTTCCTTATCTTTTCTGTTCTTTTTCTAACTCTGGCGACATCAAGAATTTAGGGTATAAACTTCGAGGAGCTATAAATGTGATAGGTATAGGATCTCTAAAGCTGAGAATACATGAGTCCGACGCTGACCCTATTCTACAGTTGACTTGTTGCAGAAACATCAATACAGCGGGTTGGGTTGATTTTCATGGAAAACGTCAGGAAGGACATGATAAACTAACAATATGTGATCATGAGTTCAAAGTTAAATGGAAACACCTGAGTCCATATGATAGTAACAGGCTTCCAAAGCCTAAAATTCTTGGGTTTGATATTGAGGTAAATTCTATGAATCCAGCTTCCTTTCCTAACGCAGATCGACCTGGAGATAAAGTGTTTCAGATTTCTTGTGTTTTGGCCAGAGATGGCGACTCCCCTGAAGATTACGAGCCATATCTTCTTACTCTTGGTGATCCAGACCAAGAAACAGTTGGGGATGATGTGATTATATACACATATGAGACAGAGGCACAGCTTCTACAGGGATTTACCGAGTTTATCAGAGAAGAGAATCCGAATGTTATCGTAGGATATAATATCCTAGGATTCGATATTCCTTATCTGATTGCCAGAGCTGAGCAGACAATGTGTCTTCCAGATTTTGACAAGCAGGGGTTCCATAAGTTTGCTCATGCTAAAAAGAGGACAATCAAGTGGTCTTCTTCAGCCTATAAGAATCAAGAATTTGAATACATTGATGCTGAGGGTCGTTTGTATGTTGATCTCTTGCCCTTGGTTAAGAGGGATTTCAAGATGAACAACTACAAGTTGAAGACGATAGCTGAGTATTTCATTGGTGATACTAAGGATCCTTTGAGTGTAAAAGGTATTTTCAAGTGTTATAGGATCGGTGTAAAAAAGGATTCGAACGGAGAGTATAGTAAGAAAGCACGTAAAGCAATGGCAATTGTTGGGAAGTATTGTGTTCAAGATAGTGCTTTAGTTGTTCGGTTGATGGACAAGTTGAAGACCTGGGTTGGACTTACAGAGATGGCTAAAACATGTAATGTACCTATATTCTCGCTGTATACTCAAGGGCAGCAGATCAAAGTTTACTCACAGCTATACAAGTATTGTATGTATGAAAACATTGTAGTTGAGAAGGATGGATATGAGGTTTCGGAAGATGAGAGGTATGTCGGTGCACATGTGTTTCCTCCAGTTCCTGGACGATATAACATGGTGGTCCCGTTCGATTTCGCATCTCTGTACCCAACTACTATCATTGCTTACAACATTGATTACCATACATGGGTTACTGATCCAAAGATTCCCGATTCGATGTGTCACGTGATGGAGTGGCAGGATTGTATCGGTTGTTGTCATGACCCCAAGGTTATACGTAAGATGGAGCTGACTAAATACATAGACATGAAACAGGCGGAGATCAAGAAGATGCGCGAGAAACGTAACAAGACTATGGATAAGCTTAGAAAGAAAGAGATGATGGATGAGATCCAAAAAGAGCTTGATGATCTGAAGCCTTATACTCAGGAGAGGTCTGATATCAACAAAACAAAACCGAAATTTCCCATGTGTGCAAAGAGATCTTACCGCTTCCTAAAAGAGCCTCGTGGTGTTTTACCAACGGTAATCCAGAATCTACTAGATGCTCGTAAGCATACTCGTAAAGTCGAGATGGCTGCACATTACAGGGAATTAGATAAGTTGAAGAAAGATGAGGATAATGATCACAGCGAGCGTATTAAGGAACTAGAGAGTCTGTTAGATGTATTAGATAAGCGTCAGCTAGCTTATAAGGTTTCAGCTAACTCTATGTACGGTGCGATGGGAGTAAGACGTGGATATCTTCCTTTTATGCCAGGAGCCATGTGTACTACTTATATGGGTAGAACAAATATTGAGCTTGTTGCGAAGACTATACCAGAGAAGTATGGTGGTGAGTTGATTTACGGCGATACCGATTGTTGTGTAGCGGAAACTCCGACTATGATACGTGATGAAAATGGGGTCGTCAGAACCCGACCTGTGGATGAATTATCATCTGGTAATTGGTCTCGGATCAACCCCAGTAAGGAGATATCCGATGCGAAACCTGGATGGGAGATATGGAGTGACAAAGGATGGACGCCTATCGTAAACGTTGTTCGGTGCGTGATCAAGAAACCATTGACAAAGGTATTGACACACGTTGGTGTTGTTGAGTGTTCGAATGAACATTCTCTGTTACGAGAGGATCTATCACCTGTAACTCCGACTGAGTGTTGTATCGGGGACAAGCTATGTACATCATCTCTCCCACTTCCATCTGATACTCCCTCGACTCCCATCTACAACAACAAACTCACAGCTGAAGTCATAGAAAACTACCAGATACCTGATATCGAGGATAAAGGTATAACGGCCAAGCTGGCCTTCCTATGGGGCTTCTTCTTCGCAGATGGATCATGTGGAACATATGGAAAAAAATCAGTATGGTACGTATGTAAACAAGATAAAAAAATACTAGAACGGGTCAGGTTAATTCTAGAGGAGGTCGAAGATGGGTTTGAGTGGGATGTTATGGACATTATGGAGTCGTCTCAGGTCCATAGAGTTTACCCACAGACTAAAACACGTGGTAGTTTAGATGGGTTAGTAAAGAAATGGAGAGAACTCTTCTACGATATTCGTGGCAACAAGAAGGTCCCAGATGAGATGTTCAATGTCTCGTTACCGATTCGCCAGGCGTTCTTTATGGGTCATTATGCAGGAGATGGTTCAAAGAAGGATCCAGCTATATCTATATCTAACAAAGGGATGTTGGGTACTCAGGGATTATTCTTCATATGGAGATCCATTGGATACAACGTGAGCGTGAACACCCGAGATGATAAGCCATGGATTTACAAGTTAACTGGGTCAGACCCATCTAAGAAACAGAGGAAGGCTCCTAATGCGATCAAGAAATTGATAGGTAATACGTTCGAGACAAAATGTGAAGGACCTAGGGATTACATCTACGATATCCAGACAGGAAACCATCATTTCGCTGCTGGTGTTGGGGAACTCGTTATACACAATTCAAATTATATCCACTTCCCCCACCTCAAGACTGCGCAGGAGACATGGGACTATGCTCTATTCGTTGCCAGTGAAATCACCCAGTTATTCCCTAAACCTATTGAACTCGAGTTTGAACAGGAGCTATACGCCTTCTTCTTCATTCTCACCAAGAAGCGATACATGTATCGTAAATGTTTGAGAGATGGAGTTGTTGATAAAAAGATAGGTAAGAAAGGTGTATTGCTTGCTAGGCGTGATAACAGTAAGTTCATTAGGGATGTGTATGAGGGTGTTATTAGTAGGATTGCAGATGATCAGACTAGAGAACAAATTATATATTATGTGATTCAACAGATCAATGAGATGTGTTCAAGTGCTAAGCCATATAATGACTTTGTTGTTACAAAGGCTGTAGGTGATTCTGGTGGATTGCAGGCGGAAGAATTTTACAATGAAAAGGGTCAGCTTAAGGCCAAGGTCGGTGATTATACAGTCCCCATTTTGTCTAGTGATAAGACTGAACGTGAGAATCAGTTAGCCAAAAAAGGTGCTAGTAATGATGAGGAGTACTACATGCTCTGTCTCCCTGCACAGGTACAGTTAGCTGAAAGGTTGAGAAGAAGAGGACAACGTGTAGACAATGGTACTCGTCTAGAATATATTGTCTCGAGACCAGATATACACACAGCTAAACAGTATGAGAAGCTAGAGAGCGCTGACTATCTCGCTAAACATCAAGATATTGTAAAAGTAGATTACCTTTACTATTTGAAGGCATTGGCTAGTCCACTTGATCAAGTTATTTGTACAGCTTTCAAGGGTTTGGATGATTTTGTACTAGATCAGTATAAGTTCCGTCTTAAGGTCAGGGCTAAAGTACATGAGGAGTTACTTTCTATTTTCTCGTCAAAACTGGAATTTGAGTAGTTCGCTATGGTGTTATATAATCAAAAATAGATTATATAATAATGTCACAATGCAATCAGCATATATAGCTGAAAAACGTAAAAGTATATTAGAAATATTATCGTATAAATTCATAAATAAGATGAATAAACTCAGATATTCAGAGATTGAAGTTAAAACTGGAAAGCCATTACCAGCACCAATTCCAATTTCCTGGCATTCTAATGAATGCTATGTTTGTATGGAAGAATTTAATGAAAACAGAGCAAGGACTCAGTTCTGGAAGTGCCGTCATAATACTTGCTGGAAATGTTATGAGACACAAGTTAAACGTAAAGATATGAAGTGTTACTATTGCAATGCTAAACAATTAGATTTAACAGACATAGTTAAAACATATAGACAGGTGATTCTTCCCGATGGTGAAAAGATGTTTATAGTCGAGAAATTATCAGCGTCTAAGCCTGTCAAAGATGAAATCCAACAAGAATTGATACGAAACATGTTGAAATATAAATAAGTTTTTTGATCTAGTATTATAAATGACAACAACCGTAAAATTTTTGATATTCGTGGCATTTATAATCATATTATGTCTTGTATTTACATTAAGTACAAATGAGAAATATACAGCTAAACGTACTAACGATCTAGTTCTCCCTGAATTTACTAATTTAGATACTAGTTCATCAGGTTTCCTCACTCTTAAGGAAACAAACAAATTAATGACCAGACGCATGGAGGCTTTGTCTGGAAAATATATGTCTAAAGATAAATTCAACAAGATATTCTCTGTTGTTATACCTAGTTATAGTTCTGAAGCAAATATATTCTTATGGCAACTTCAGATGATGGTTAAACTTCAGATGCACGATTTCTTACATAGTTTGACAAAAACTGGAGGGAAGTTTTACGTGGACAAGAAAACCATTGTGGATGTGTCTGAAGTATTGAGTGATTTATTGTTCTATATCCCAGACGGGTTATGGTCTCATGATTTTATCTTACTTTTATCCATCTTTAATCGCATAAAAACTGACCAAAAATCATCTAATAAAGAAAATGATGGGTTTTTCTTACCTGTGCTCAATATGATTGACTTTTCTTATTTAATTACTGGTATACTTCAACCTAGTGTTTCTGATGGTATTGATCATCATGTAAAACTTGCGTGGAATTCTGGGTGGACAACTGAAAATTACAGAAACAAAAAATTAGACAATGCATATGGAGAAACCGTTAGTATTCCATGGAATGTACTGAGCGAAACCGACGACTTTGGGTACAAAGCTTACATGTATAATGACCTAGCTAATCAAGCTCTTAATCATTTTAATCCTGTAACCCGTCCATATGATACGAATGACCTTGATGAGAATATGTTTTATGACCAGACTATAGCTCTAAGACGTCAAGATTTTACCCGCAGACTCAATTCTGAAAAACAAGGCCTTTTCTCGCCTGAAAGTTGTGTGGATATTTTAAATGCTTTTGCCGAAGACAATGACGGTAGTATGGATGGATTTTCTGGATTTTTAACAAGGGTTCGTGAGGAATTATTTGATTGTGCCGAAAGTCGAAGAAATCCTCAATTAGCTGGGTGGTATTTTTACATAAGATATATATCTAATAGACAGTTGCCTCTTGATAATGGGTTCCCTTCCGTTGTTGAAGACAATAAAATTTCTAGCCGTAATCTAATGGAGATAAAAAGATTAGAAGGTAGTGTTAAGCCTGTAGAGAACCCAGATGATACAGTAAGTTTTGGATCATGTCGTCCTGTATTAAAATGTAGGAGTTGTAGAAGTTCATGCAGGTATGCAAATTGTAATAAGTTAAGAGCTCACGCAGCTGTTGATTTTTATGGCAGCACCAACGCAGCTGTTAGGTCCACATATTATGGAATTAGTATTGGCGTCAGTAGAACATTTTTTGCTGATAGGTGCAGTGTAGGGGGTATAGGCGATGCTAGTTGCCCCCCTGGTTATAGTTGTCAATCATCTTATTGTAAGACACCCTCTGGTAATAAAAATTATTACCCAGCTGTTACTATAAAACATGTTGATGGAACTTTGGCTAGATATGGTGAATTTCCTCTTGAAAGTGGTACTTCTACTGGGTCTGAGTTTATGATTCAACAGAAAATTGGAAAGATTGTAATTTATACTCGTCAATGTCATTTTGAGACATATTCTGGAGAGGTTGACATAATTCCCTGGATTTCTGGCGGAAACCCGTATGATGATACTAATCCTGATCTTGATAGCATATCTGATATGAAGACTAATTTCTTGTCTAAACTATCTGTAACGCAAACACCGCCTAGGTTTGTTGCTACTAACGCACTCGATTATAAGTATGTTCCTACTCCGAATTATTGTATACCTGGTTGTAATTACAATTGTAAATACAATAGAAGATGTGATCTTCTGAACTCAGATCCTGTGATTGGTTGGAATTCTACTGCTCCGTTTCCTCCTGAGAGATGTCGTAACCTAACAATGACTGGAAGATGCATTGATGTGAGTAAATGCCCAGGCACGCCTGTTAGTGGATTATGTAGCGGTGGTAGTAATATTATGTGTTGTCCAGATGACGAAAAAGGTGTTTAAGTATGCATTTTAAAATAAAAAGTTCAAAAACTTTTATTTTATCATTACTTGAAATTTATTACATTGGAGGCATAGCCTTACCATTATCGTCATATTCAACTAGATCATCGTCTTCTAGAATGACAGCCTCTCCATCATCAACATCATCTTGGAGAGTCCTGATTCTATAACCAGACCAGCGTACTCCAGGGTCTGCATCACCCCATAACCTTTCAAAGTATTCCTTGACTTCATTCTTGATTGGAAGAGTCATGTTCGGGAATCCCTCCTTGAACCATTCCTTAAACTGAGCATACATCTCAATAAGAGAGAGACTACCACTGTCCTCAACGATACATTCCTCAATGAATTGCCTGTAGATATCATTCTGTCTACGATAAACAGCTGTAGCCTCCTTAACTTTATCTGGTTCAATTCTTACAGTAATTTTCTGACGCCATTGAAGAAGGTACCAAGCGAATGCTTGCACCATACCAGGTACTTTCTCGTTGAAACTCTTGTCCATAGGAAACCTCTTCTGAAGCAATTGTTCCTCAAAAGTGTCGGGACAAGGCTCTCCAGGAGGAACAAAAGTCGACTCAAATGGAATAACACGGATACGGTTCCATGTAGCCTTGTCTGAATACTTCAATTTTGGGAGCTTGTTACAAATAAATGTCAACATAAACATGGGGAAGACCTCTCTGGTAGATTTACCCTTTTCGAAGAGATCACGAGCCCAGTAACTATCTCCTCCAGAAAGTTTCTTAAGTTCTCCAATGTTCAACTGTTCATCTGCGTCTGGCTCCTCCATAGTTGCATGTCTAACAGGTGGTGCCGCACGAGCAAGTTCTGGATTAGCCGAACCTGTAGACGTCTTTTTACCAGTGAAGTACTGTGTATTGAACTTGATAGCAAGCTCGCCAAGCATCTTTTCGAAGAAATTTTGAGTAACTGACTTGGCGTTGTCTCCTTCACCAGTCCACATGAGTACCTTCTTCTGTGTATTACCACCGACAAAAATGTCAGAGTACATGTCCATGAAATAAGTCCTGACTGAACTATCTGGAAATACTTTATGAAGAAATTCCTTCACATCTTGAACAGCTTTGTCACTCTCATTGTACTCTTGATACTCGATCGGGAGGGTTTTACTGATATAGTCCTCTGGAGTACCATCTCTGAACTGGTTAATTTTGAGATCGTAGACGCCATTCTTGAATCCGATAAGAAATGGATTCTGATCAAGCTTCTCCTTGAACTTACGGTTGTAAAAAACCTCCATCGCCTCTTTCATCACATTGTTCTTAAAAGGAGAAGACTTGAGATTTCCTATCATTCTTTGTAGCTGCTTCATACGAGCATTATACATGGCTTCTTCCGCTTTGTCCTGTGCACTAGCAAGATCTGCGAAAGATTTCTCACCAAGCTTAGTATAACGTTCGACGATTTTGTCAGAAATACGTTCGCGAAGGAACACACCTTCCTCGATCTCCTCCCATCGATGCTCTGACTTCCTGAACTGATACCATGTCTTCCCTGCTATAGAAGCACAGACGAACTCATCTCCATACTCAACATGGAGAATCTTAGCGATATCGTTATGAGATCCATTAAGGGAATCTTTCATCAGAGGTTCGGTTTGTTCCCTTTTGAACTCGTTATAGAGTTCTGGGCTGTCATTCTTAGCATAGTGTCTAAGGGTGCCGATAGTCTTGTCTCTGACTATCATCCTATCCCATTGATAAATACAAGCTGACTCATCATACTTTTCCTTCGCTCTAGCTGAGAATTCCAACCATAGATCCAAAGCATCGGTACAACCTTCTCCGATGTTGTAAAGAGCCCACCCTACCGTCATCCATTCATTACGGTCTTCAGCTCTGAAGTCTGCTAGCATTGGTAGAAGTCTAGCTGCAATCTTAAGATTCTCTGTAACAGATAACTTCATGTGTGTGTTATCTCCCTTAGATTCATGTTGTTTCTGTTTCAGAGCAACCTTAAGAGGAGATACTAGACCAGTTTTGAGTTCTTGTGTCTCGCGTCCATAAGGAATAATACTCAAAATCCTAGGAAGATATTCATCTACTCTTCCCTTAATTTGTATAACCCTTTCCCGATCATCGTAAATTTTGTAGTTACAAAATGCTGTCTCTAGATCCATCTCAGAACGTTCTGAGTCGTAAATCTTTGTCACTCTGTAAGGTTCCATATTCTCTGCCTTTCTACTTCCGTATAGTAGCCAAGGAACTATACAGCACGCCTTATCAATTACAGTTGACGAATCTTCAATACCAAGATCTTTCAACACGTTCATGTCCTTCATAGCCTGCTGAATTCTCGGAATCAAATGAACTTCCTGGTCCACCTTACTTAAAAAGAGGTTCGGAAAGTGAAGGTGGAAACCATTTTTCACATATGTAGTATCTCCAGCTGTGATAGTATAAATTGGCTTCTCCAACAGAACACACATCAATAGATCATCATCGCACTCATCGACAATGTTACGTAGGACTGACTGATATATTTCAATAATCTGGATTACATGATTTTCTGTGTATAGATGCTCGCCATACTCTTTGTTTGTATCTTTTATCTTCAGGTCAACATCCGCCAACACTGAAAGATAAGGCCTTGGTTTTTCTGCTACCCCAACAATGGAGTCAGGATCGTTCTTGATTAGTTTACAATATGCTTCCCAAAAAGTCTCTAAACCTTGTAGATTAAACTGAAATTTCCCACGCGGCTGTATTAGAGAAACGTGAGTATGATGAGCATCATCTACGTAGTTATCCTTTAATATTTTTTGAACTGATGGTGATTGATCCATTTTGTCTTATTATTCAATCATATATTAGTTTTTCATTTTTATATTTAGATTACCATCTAAAGAACATTTTTCTCTTAAAATTTAGGTTTAAAACCCGTAGGTATAGTAATAAACAAAAGAATGAGTACATTTCAAACTTATGCACCAGGTAATTTCGAAAGTGAATCCAACAGCAGCGATTCTAATGATGATTTAGAATCTGCTGTATACGTACTTAACTTAGATGGTATTCCGCTATACTATCAAAAAACTCAGGAACAGGTTATGGAAAATATGTGGAAAATAGCAAACACTCTCTGTAATACAGACATAAATTATAACTGTTTCACTGAATATTCTCATCCAGATACCATTAGAATTTATGGAAAACAGCGTTTCATTGCAGTTGCTTATGATAAACTTCATCATGTGATCTCCTTCACAAAAGTTAACGAGTTAATTCCAACATCAACTCCAACATCAACTCCTGAATAAAACATAATATCTTTACACACTTTCAAAGTGTAAAGATTATAACATCTTGTCAACAAATACCAGATACTTCCAAGCCTGTAACTGTGTCAAACAATCGGCTAAATCATCTCTTTTACGGGCATTTGTAAGACTAGAGATGGTTTCAGTGTCTCCTCTTGCAGTCAGGATATCTGTAGCCTTTACAACACTCCATTTCTTGCGTGTAGGCTTGTCCATGGCCTTATAACTAATCTTTCCAGACTTGGTCTTCTTTTCAATCTTTTGCGCACCAAGAATCTGAGTCTTATAATATGCAGGAAACTCAATAATTTCCTTAAATCTCCCATATTTAAAGCAAAAGTAAGAATAGCAATGCTGTCCGAGTTTCAGTGCCATTGTATTATGGGTTTTACCGAAAGACATCTGTTTCTCTATAACAAAAGCAAGACACTTATCCCAATAAGATGCATACTTATCCAATAGATCAGTCATATTATGGAAGGTCTCTGGGTCAAGATACGAGCCTTTTACACAATGATTAGTCAAGTCAGAATTCACGAAAAGAACCCTTTTACCATTCATACACACTTTTTTAAGAACACCTTCGAACTCAACAGTTGAAGTACCATTAGTATTGTATCTTGACGCCTTATCAACGTTCTCGCATTCCATCAAGCCAGTACGATCGAACTCTTCTATGTAAAATGCGAAATTTTTCTTACCAATGTCAAAACTGGCACACCAAACCTTGTCATCAGTCATTTACAAATATCCTATGTAGCTTTATAACTTGATTTAATATACTTGTATTAAATCAAAAATCTCACTTATTTGAGTTAAAAAGAGTAGAAATGAACTTGAATGCCTGTTTCCTTGTGGTCAATACATTCCTGATATTCTGATCGTTATTATTAACATTTTGCGTAGTAGTTGTAGATGGTTGCGTGTAACTTTCAAAAGCTGAATTTTTATGGGTACTAAAACTAATTTTATTACTTGGAGAAACTTTCTGAGTCATGATTCTGCTTTAAGTTTATACCTCTAACATCATCATTTAAATCAAAATTATTAACAGAAGTCATCATCTTCGACAGGGATTTCTTCGGCATCATTGTCTGTCGAGTGGTATTTTGTATAAGTCTCGGTAAACTTTTGAAGATCTTCTCTATATTTTTCCTTGTGTTTTTCAGGATTATTATAAATAGAAGACACGAGTGAACTCGTTGTGGCTATAAAAGGCTTTTTCTCGGAAGTTATACTAAATTCCTTCAAATCTTTACTTCTAGCTTTTTCCATCTTACTCAAGAAAGACTTAATATGATCCATATTTCTCTGATGAGCAGCTGGATCAGTTTTCTTTAAGGTATCTTGGAGATCATAAATACCGTTAGAGTTAATTCCGTCACCAAATGCGTCAACAATTAGTTTTTTGTTACGTTGTAACTTAGACATGAGATCAAGTAGAATTTTTTCCTTCTGTGATTCAGTGTTACTTCTAATCTTAATCATTTTATTATCTACTATTTTTTTTAATAAGATAAAAATGATAGATGGTGACACTCAAAATGTTGAAGATGCTAAATATAGCTTTGCAACTGGATCTTCCTGTGAAACAGGATACAATTATTATAGGCTTATCGGTGAGATGCTCGTATATGTCGGGTTACTAGGGATTCTACGATTTTTGAATGACCGCTATATTAGTAGTACAAACAGTATGGTTATTATATATCTGGTATTTGGAGTACTCGGGTTTTTCGTCATAAGTTATAGTATCAAGAGGTAGGTATAGTCTAGGCACTATTTGGTTCGAGTATTCTAAAGAAATTTCTTTAATTAAAAATGAAATTTTTGATTAACTTTTATGTTTTTTTTCCAGATCATGGACCAAGACACCTTAGAGATTCAAAGTATAACTTTCGGAATATATTCGGCAGAGGAGATCAGAAAGATGTCGGTATGTAAGCTAGACAGCGCTAAAAGGAGTGGACCTAACACAGTATATGACCCAAAAATGGGTAGCACTGATTCATCATCTATATGTGAAACATGTAAAGCCAATGCAACTAAATGCACAGGACACTTTGGTCACATCGAACTGAATGAACCTGTCATTCATCCGTCTTACTATAGACGGGTAGTCTCTATTCTTAGCTGTCTGTGTATGAAGTGTTCCAGGCTTATGATTACTAAGGATCAGATATATCTTGACGGTCTCAACAAGTACAAGGGGGAAAAACGTTTCCAGAGGCTCCTCGAAAAGATAAAGAAGGTGGATATCTGTTGTCATGAAGGTTGCGAAAGTGAGAAGCCCAAAATCAAGTTCAATCCGACAGATAGTACCATCTCAATGATATACGAGGACAAGATCAATGGAAAAACCAGTATAATCCTCACCGTTGATGAGATAAAGAAGGTTTTTGAGAATATTACAGATGATGATGTTGGATTGATGGGTATCAATCCTGAGCTCTCTCACCCTAAGAATTTCATTCTCACGTGTTTACCAGTTCTTCCCCCATGTGACAGGCCGTATGTCAAGGCGGATGGGAATTTATGTGATGATGATCTTACAAACCAGTACATTGAGATCATAAAAGCTAACAACAGTCTTTCGAAGTTGGAAGAACAAGGGACAGGTAAGTCAAAAGAGATAGCAGAGACAAAAAAACAGAAGGCTCTTGCAAGTATTAGGTTTAGAATAGCGACCACCTTCAACAACAGTCAGGGCAAGGCTAAACACACAACTAACGGTAGGGCGGTAAAGGGTATAAAGGAACGTTTGTCTGGAAAGGATGGACAGATTAGAAATAATGTAATGGGAAAGAGATGTAACTACACAGGAAGAACTGTCATTGGTCCAGACCCAACACTGAAGCTTGGACAACTAGCTATCCCAGCCGAAATGGCCAACACTTTGACTGTTCCAATTAGGGTAGCTTCATACAACAAGGAATATCTTCAGGGTCTTATAGACGAAGGGTTAGTCGACACACTTTTTAAACCTGACGGAGAAACATGTATTAACCTGGAGAGATACAGGTTGGGTACTCGACTCATACATGGCGACATTATCCATCGAAAAGGGGAAAAGATCACCGTGGCTGGGATGAATGAGAGGGTCCAAAAAGGTGACAAAGTTGAGAGAAACGGTGAGTTTCTTGAAAACTTAAAACCTTACAACAGAAAATATATCATCGATATTGGGTGGATTGTGGAAAGGAAAATCCAAGACGGTGATTATGTTCTTCTGAATCGCCAACCTACTCTACACAAAGGTTCGATGATGGCTATGGAGGCAGTTATCAAAGATTACAAAACTCTAAGAATGAACCTAGCAATCTGTAAGTCTTTTAACGCTGACTTTGATGGAGATGAGATGAATATCCACGTTCCACAGAGTTTGGAGTCGCAGACTGAGCTTAAGCTGCTTTCAGCTGCCCAGTGGAATATGATATCCGCACAGTCGAGCAAGCCTAACATGTGTATTGTACAGGATTCTCTTCTCGGAGCATACAGAATGACGAAAGGCAACCAGAAGATAACTAAAGCACAGTTTTTCAACATCTCTGAAAAGCTGGAACTGAAGGATCCAGTTCTACAAAGGATGAATCACATTAGGAATATTCTCAAACAAAAGGGAAAGAAAGTTCAGTGTTTCAACGGAAAGGGTGTTATATCATTGTTTCTACCTTCCGATCTGAACTATGAGAAGAAGAATAATGCTGACCCGAATGAACCTGTCGTTAAGATTTGGCGCGGCGTACTGTACGAGGGAACTCTAGACAAGTCGGTGCTTGGAGCTGCTCATAACTCTCTGATTCAAGTTATTAACAAGGAATACGGAGCTGAGGCCGCTGCTTACTTCATTGATTGTGTTCAGTTCGCAACCAACAACTGGCTTATGATTAATAGCTTCAGTGTAGGTTTGGGAGACTGTTTGGTTACTGATGAAACGAAACAACAGGAAATCAGCGATGTTATCCAGAAGTGTTACATCGAGGCTGACAGTATTAAGACAACTACCACACATCCTGTTATCAGAGAGTTAAGAGTAAACGCAGCTTTGAGTAAGGCAAAGGATATTGGACTGCGTATTGCCAAGGAGTCTCTTTCAGAAGATAATAATTTTCTTTCCACTGTTATCTCGGGTAGTAAGGGAGACTACTTTAACATCGCCCAGATCACTGGTCTTTTAGGACAGCAGAATCTTAGCGGACAGAGAGTTGGTCTTTCCATGAATAACGGAAGAAGGAGTCTTGTTCACTACCCTTTCGAAAACATTGATCATCAGATGGAGTACGAATCAAGGGGATTCATTGCTTCTTCCTTCATCAAAGGTCTTAACCCTCGAGAGTTCTATTTCCATTCTATGTCTGGACGTGAGGGTATTACTGACACTGCAATGGGTACAGCAACTTCTGGATACATGCAGAGAAGAATTGTAAAGTTGACAGAAGACATCAAGGTGGAATATGATGGCACTGTTAGGGATGTGGGAGGTAACGTATACCAGGTTGCATACGGAGAATCTGGAATAGATCCTACTACTACGGTTAAGGTTAACGGAGAACAGGAGGTGTGTGATATTAGCAGATTAATTGGTAAATTAAATATGAAGTGTGAGCTGAAGGCAAAAAAATAAACATAAACATAAAAAAAGTAACTAGAATATCTTAATACAAATATTCGTATTAAGATTTTTAATTCACAGAGCTACTCGGGAACGATAGTTGCCTGTTGACCACCTAGCCCACACAAGACACAAAGATCATTCTGGATGCAACTTCGGTTATAAAGTTTGTCATATCAGCTCCAAATCCCAAGGGACTGTACTCAACCACGCTGTTTGATCGTAAAAGTTTAGTTATAATTCTATCGTATAAAACATATGCTATCACATAACTACCCCTGATGAGGCATATATCACTTGCGTTAGGCATATTATTTAAGATACTAGATGTATTACTCCATCTTGGATTACTGTTAAATCCTAGATCTCTACAATTATCGAAGAAACCGTTTTCACCTGGTGATAGACATTGATTGATGAAAATACTCATTGACATGACATACGACTCCACAGCTCTTACGTATTGTTCAAGCCTTGTATTGATTCTAACATAGTTAGGTTTTACAGAAGAACTGAAATCAGGTCTGGGGAGCTTAATCATGTTATTTATCACAACAGAAGCAATGCTCATATTAGACGTAGCTAGATTTATTGTTGAATTATATAAGGCATATGGACCACTAGATCTTTGAACCTCTATTCTCGTCGCGGTACCATCTAATATAGCCTGTAGTCTAGGTATCCACCATCCAAGATATTTAACCTTCTCGTGTTCTGCTGTGCCGACAGGTGGTTCCCCGTTAAACAAGTGACCTCCATTGAGAAGACTAGTTATATTACTAGGTTCTTGGCCAACAAGCGGTACATCACCAAAATCTGGAATACCACCATTTCCAAAGCAAATCTGTCTACATGCTGCAATCGCAGCTTGCTCAATCTTTTTCTGAATGCGGTTATTATCCTGTGCATAACAGAAATTGAAATTAGGATTAGTCTTACACCTTGGGTCAGTACAGTTGCGATTGTATTTTGCGACATCCTCGGAACTGTTGAAAATAGATGAAGTAATATTCAAAGAATCATCTAGCTGTTGAACAAGTCTATACTGAGAACTATCCTTAATATTCTTCAAATACACTTGAGCAAAAGGCATGTAGAAATCATCGACTGTGAAAACCCTTGCTTGGAATTGAGCAATATCAACATCTACCTGACTGGTTCGAACAACACTTTCCCCAGCTGCGGGAGATTGTCCTTGAGGCGGAACCTTATTGTTGAAATTCTGATCGCTTGTAATCACATTACCTCTTAATCTTATCGTCAAACTAACAGCTTCTAACGCTCGTCGCGCCTCTTCAAACGTTTTACCTGACAAGTCTGGAACAGCCGTAAGTATAGAAACATCTCCAGGTCTTGGAATCTGAGGCCTCAAATCAGGTATCAAATCTTCTCCCCTAGGAAGCGGCTGTCTGGGATCTCCAAGTCCAGGTGGTTGTTGAGGTCCAGGCGGTTGTCTGGGATCTCCAAGTCCAGGTGGTTGTTGAGGTCCAGGAGTAATTTCAGGCGTTTCACGTGGAGGCTGAGGATCTAAGATTGACAAACGAAATAAACCGATGTTAACAGCTGAATTACGCTGAACACGTGTTCCACCAGGAGGTGATTGTCCAGAAATACGCCCAACGCTTCTGAAGTTAATAGTTCTTTCGTCAAGATTTGCATCATCCACTGCAATTAGGCCAACTCTTTCAATAGAAGTAATTGCATCAGATTTACTCATACCTAACACATTAGGAACGGCTGGTCTAAGCATATCAACTATATCTCCAAAATCAGTAAGCACAAATACACCAATCTCTACTGTAGACCCTTCAGGCACTTCTGTACCAGGCGCAGGCGACTGTCTAGAAATAAGATCAACCTTACGTGGATCCACTGTTCTACGGTTGAAATCTCTTCTAAGTCGAGGAATAAGTCCCAGATTATTTACTCTATTAGATGCCTCCTCGACAGGGACATTCAAAAGATCAGGAACTGTAACCAGGATAGGTTCATCTTCATCTTCATCTTCATCTTCAATGAATCTGTTAAGTCCAATATTCACAACAGTTCCTTCAGGTACTCTGGAACCTGGTCCAGGCCTTTGAATTCCAACTGTACCTACTTCATCAGGGTTATTCGTGAAAGTAAACAAAATTGTTGAAAGAACAAGATCCAAAGTAAGAGGTGTTACTATATCATCGGACTCTTCAACAGTCAAACCCGTAAGATCAGGGACAGTTATTAAATTTTGAGGATCTAGATCGGAATCATCTTCTTCATCTTCTTCATCTTCTTCATCTTCTGATCCATCAACGAATATATAAAGTGTAACCTCCATTATGGTTCCAGGTTCCACAAATTCATCTGGTTCAGGTATTTGGTCTGCAACTGTTCTATTTAAAGTAGGATCATTTGTCTCTACTGTGATTGGAGAGATTCTCATTCTCAATAAAACAGAGTTTATTACGTCATTAGCCTCTGTTACAAACATACCAACAACGTCTGGGACTCTGACATCTTCACCATCTATGGGTGCCCCAGGCGGTCCAGGCGGTCCAGGCGGTCCACGCTCTCCAGGCTCTCCAGGCTCTCCACGCTCTCCAGGTGCTCCAGGCTCTCCAGGTGCTCCAGGCTCTCCAGGCTCTCCACGCTCTCCAGGTGCTCCAGGTGCTCCAGGTGCTCCAGGTGCTCCAGATTGTAATCTATATATTGTTAATACTACATCGGTTCCTTGATCAACCATCTGATTTTTTGAAGGTTGTTGTATCGCAACTAAATTTACTTTAGTTGGGTCATCTGTTTCTATGGTCGCAGTATCAATATCAGCAAATAATCCAACGTTGTTGACATCCATGACAGCGTTGTCAATCTCCTTCCCAACTACATCAGGTACTTTAACTTTTCCAGCAAGACCTGGGATGTCACCCATTCCCATGTCAACAACTCCTATCTTTACCCCAACAGGGGTTCCACATCTGAGCTTTGTATTTTTCTTGATGGATTGATAAACGACTTTCCCTATCATTTTAGGGTCAGATACAACAGTCTCGCCTTGAGACTCTATGTTCAAGGATGACTCTTCTAAAAGAATCTTAGAGTCGTCGTAAGAAAGACCTATGAGATTTGGGACTTCCACTCTAAAAGATCTATTCAGTAAATAAACCAGAACGAGCATGAGTATACACAGTACGATAATAGCAATCTTCTCTTGTGTCTTCATTGTTTATTATAATATGGAAAAAACTAAAAGTATTATTTTATTCAGATTGATTGAATAAAATATATATTGTATTTTCCATTAATATTCCTCTTCCTCTTCAAACTCATCATCTTCCTCCTCTTCTTCTAGAAGTTCGTCTTCCTCAAGAAGTTCCTCTTCCTCCTCTGACTCAATGATTTCATCATCATCTTCCTCTTCATCTAGCTCATCAACCGAAACATCATCAAGTCCAGTTTTGTCAAGGTTATCTGGTAGTTCATAGTCGAATTTGTACTGGTTACAAGTATCGATATCTTCGGGTGTAAGATCTTCAATCTTACCGTTGCTCTTCTGTTTTCCGATCACTTTCTTCGTCTTTTTATCAAAGACAAAGCCAGTTTCTGCATGCTCATGATTTCCAAATTGGTTCCTGCGAATAGAGATAACAGGTGTCTTGGCCGTGAGCTTCTTAGCTACAGCAGTTTTCTCTACAGAGTCGTCTGTAACCTTCTTAGTTTTCGCTACAGTCGTTTTTGTAGACGACTTAGGTTTAGAAACTGGTTCTTCAGTACCCATAATACGACAAATCAATTGATCCTTCGTACCACTAGTGTTATGACCAAGTTCAGAACATTTTTCTTGGAGTTCCCCCTTCTTCAATTTCTTCAATGAAGCTACAGAAAGACTATTGTCTTTAGTCTCGGTGTCAGTGTCAGTTTTAAGGCTCATCGCACTGTTCCAGTCCTCAATAAGAGAATCCATATCAAGTGAATGTTTGGAAGAGATAATACTGAAATAATCACTAATCTTATTCTGGTTAATTCCGTTGGTCTTGATAGTCATTTTTTGGTTTTATTTCCAGGAGTTATTCCTTAAATCTCATTTTTTTATTTTCTATCTTTGTGTCGCGAAGAAGTTGATACGGTTTTGTTTAAGGCGTCTTGACATGGGGCAAGCCTTGATAGTCTTGATGGCATTTTCAAGATCCTTTGTGAAGTTAAAGTTATCCTTGACCTCTTCTATATTTTTCGTCGCTAGAAGAATCATGTTATAGTCAGGTGAGTATCCGTTTTCTTCTTCAGATTGATCATAGTAGTCAACACTTACAATATTTTCCTCTTCAGGGAATATGAATTCCTTTTCATCTGGTATTTTGTCAATTTCAACATCGTCTTCCTGAGATTTTAGCTCGCATGTTTCGTCATTGAGCTCTTTTATGAGTATAATCGACATAGCAGCTTTAATGTCGATTTCGGTGAGATCTGTACCATACGAGTACTGTTTGTTGAATTCAACAATACCTCTGAGAATATTTATTATGGCTGAGAGTATGCAGTTATCCTCTTCGTTAGATATCAGTTGAACACATTTAGTTTTTCCAGATACCAATAGTTCAACCTTTGCTATGACAGCTCTTATGTTTTTCAGAGTAGAAACTTCAATGTATTTGATTAGAACATATATCATTACAGCCACGCGTTTCCAGATGAGATCAATGACCTCTGTACTCGCGTCTGCAAATCCCTTACATATTGTAATCATGTTACTGATGTACTGCGGAGTTTCAACGTTGACTTGATTTGTCATTCCGTATAAATACGAGCATGGTTGGTAAACCTTGTCAAGAACTGTTGTTACGAAGAGTGGATCTATCTCGGCATCTATTTGGTCCTTGTTAAACAGGTATTCTTTCATTAAAATGATACTTTTACACATGTCCTTAATTCTCATATTTACCCATTCCTTCATGAAGGCATCACTATTTATGATCCTGTTTATATCTACCTCGGTAAGTGTCTGTACTGTCTCGTTTCTACGGTTAATATTCTCCCGTTCTCGAATTGTCATAAGGTATTTTCCGACGAAATTTTCTCCTTTAGTTCCTTTTTCACCTACACCCAGGATAGGGTCAGAGAAGTCGTTCCATACCAATTGAGCATTTTCTGTGATAAGCAGAAGATCCTGAAGACCGCGATCCTCAAACTTCTGATCTAAGATCTTCCTTGTATTTTTGCGGAGAATCTCGGCGTAGTCGTAGTCTCTTTCTTGGTTATATCTGTTCGTAACTGCGTCGGGGGACAAGAAACTTGCAGTTCCTTCAACAGGCGCATCGGGGTTCGATAATATGAAAGCATAAGCATTGTTAATATTTTTGATGGATGAAAGTGATGCAAACAAGCTTGTTAGAATATAGTGGGAAACTGTGGGGAATTTTTTGCCATTTATCGTCAACATCCCATTATAGCTGAGCGGAGAGAAATTAAAGTTAGTTTTGCTTTGTATGTTTTGCTCCATGGGCATGGGATAAACAAGTACGGGCTCCCCCTCTTCGGGAATATAAGGATTCTCCTCAACAACTTCCTTATTGTCGAAATACAGATTAACTCTCTCAGCCTCCTCAACCTCTTGCTCAGATGGAACAGAGATGAAGGTAAGTTGTTGGTCGATATTATCTGAAAGTTTACTTGAAAGCATACCAGTTTCGAAAAGAGTATAGAGTCTATTTTCAAAGTCACTTTTTTGCTGTACACCAAGAGACCTGAACTGTTGTTTTTTAGCCGTTTCATATTTATCAGCCGCTAGATCTGGATATTCTTTCTGTATAACATAGTCGGCGTACATGTCAAATACCAAAGTTCTACGCTTCCTAAGTTGCCTGAGTTGGAGAGATCTCATTTCCTTCTTTCTGATAGCCTGTACCATAGTATTAGGATTATCAATAGATAACTCAATTATGGGGTCAAGCATGTTTCTGTTAAATATGTCAATGATCATTTCCTTGTTAGGAGCTTTCTTCATTAACTCTAAACGCCCAATTTTATCGATGATTTCCTTATTGGACATTCCGATAAACTCAGACAAATCATTACCTTGACGAATCAAAGTAATTAGCGCTCTCTCAAGGATATAAGCTTCGTAAATTGCCGTTTCTCTGTCTTTGTAAGCTTTCTCTTCCTTCTGACGTCTATAGGAGACCTTCAGGTTATGTCTTATTTGCATAAGATATTTACCAACGAGATTAGCACCATCGTTATTAACACCAGTCCCAAGGAGACTGTTACTACTTACATAGAATATCGGAGAGGTTCCAGTTGCGACAAGTTGTTCGGCGAGCTCCTCGTTCTTAAACTTAACTGTCATTGCGTTCTCAAGGGCTTTTCTAATCTCGTCATTGATCTCACGATTATACAAATCTGTAAAGTTTTCCTTTAATTTTCTTGTATCAACTACTCTCAGGATATTACGATATCCAGGAGTTTTTAGGACGTTGGCATATATATAGTTACTCGGTGTTTTCCACTGCATGCCATCCATCCTTAAGAACTGTACATAGTTATTACTCAACCACCCAAAAGGCTTTTCTCTTGGATCGAATATCTTAATCGTACCACTTTTGTTCATTTTGTTATTATCAAGGTTTATTTTTCTTAAGCTATTTAAAATAATCCTATATGATCATAAAATGAGTGGGCTACTATTCTTAACATCAGATGACTTTCAAATTACGAAAGGTACCAAGGGGAACATAATGTGTAATAATATACCAGGTTTCTCCCTTATTCTATTCTACTCTACACAGTGCGAACACTGCCAGTCTTTCATTCCAGTATTCAAGAGATTACCTACTACTGTAGGAGGCTGTCAATTCGGAATGATCAACGTTAGTCAGAATAAGAGGTGTGTTCTTATGTCAAGGGACACTATTGCACCTATCACAGTTGTTCCGTATATTCTACTCTTCGTAAACGGAAGACCTTACATGAGGTATCAGGGACCGCATGACCCGAAAGAGATCGGACGTTTCATTGTAGAAGTCGCTGAGAAAATCAATAACCAAGAACAGGGAAACAAAAAAGATGACGCCATCACGGAGAACCCTCGTGGTGGAATCCCTGCTTACACTATAGGAAAACCTCTATATGGTCCAGACGACAAGGTCTGCTATCTAGAATTCGATGGAGCATACGGAGCTGATGGTAACAATCCTGGGAATCCAAACAAAAATAGACAACAGATTCCTAGTAATGCAGGTATGAGATAAATTTGAGTTTTAAAAGATATAAGTCCTTTAAAAACAAAACATGAACAATAGTACATCTTTTCCACTTTTTGCAAGTCTCGATAAAAATATCCCTAAGAAGGATTTAACTGCTAAGCAAAAACAAGAATATATAGATAAAGTTGCTAATATAGATATTACTGGTAAAGAGCTTGTTTACGCGCTCATTATGGTGTTTTACACTACAACAGAAAACACTCTTTATTCTGACGAAATACCTTATAAAGGTAAATACGGTGACGGTGACGGTGACGGTGACAAGAAGGAAATCACATGGGTGTTCTCAGAATTTCCTGTCAGACTACGCCATATTTTATACAAGTTTGTCAAACTCCATGAGAAGAAAATGAATGAAGAGCCTCCTCCGCTACAAAACTTATAATTCGACTCCTATTAGTAAACAGTCAGAACTACCCAGATCTTTAGGTGTAATCTTATATTCACAGCCTCCATACCAATATATAATCGTCTCTAGATTATATCTTATACCTTGTAACTCAAAATCATATGTGCTACTGGTCTCCCAAAAAACAGCGGGTGTCTCCAAAATCACTATTCCGTTATGATATAGAATTTTACTACCTGTGAATATGTTGTGATATATCACAACATCATAGTCTCCTACTTTCATTTTTGTTTGCATTTTTATTTTCTGATAATAATATAAATTAATAAATGCCAGTTTCTAGAAAGAACTCTAAATCTATGGATAGTAACCTGCTTTTTTGGGTAGGTGGGCTTCTATTTTTTGTTATAGCCTTGACAGCCATTATAGTATTCCGACCAGATAGAACGGAAGGATTTGATAATAATATGATAGTGAAAGCTAGTAAGTTAAACACTAAGGATGTCGTTTACATGGACGATGTATACATCATTAAGGGGAGTAGTAAAGATGTGGTGGTTACCGAATCAAAGGTACTCCTCAAAGGAACTGTCAAGAAATTACAACCTGGTATGATAATACTAGGAGAAGAGGCCCCAGGTTTCATGCGTGAGATTACCAGAGTTTCAAAAGGTAAAAACGAAACTATCTACACAACCGTCAAAGTTGAAATAGAGAGAGTATTTTCAAAACTCGACGTTGACATGACTATTGACTCATCCAAGATGGTATTCGAAACAGTCAATAAGGATGGAACGATATCTTTTGATATTCCTGATAACAAGGAGGGATTCAATTTTTCGCGTAATACTGATTACACCGTAAATATAGATGATCTCGATACAGGAGACATTAATCTTTTATCAAGGAATATAGTACCTGGCGTTTTCGATGAAGGCAACACTGACCTAAAAGGTGGTGCTAAACTTAGAGTGAGAGGTGATGTAATGATAAAACCAAGTGTTAATTTCCAAGCTTCTATGAACTGGGGTAATATAGATAAGATGGTGGTGGGAGTTCAATTCACAGCTGAACTAAATATTAAACCAACTTTCACTTCTACATTAGGTTTTAATAAGAATTATAAAAAGCGTGTTTGGCCTAGTAGTAATTTCTTTAGACCCAGATTACATATACCTTTATTTGTAGGAGTTTGGATATCAATTAATCCTATTGTAAATGTGACTCTTAATGCTTTATTGAATGGAGGTTTTGAGATTAACCCGACTGTTACAATCCGAACAAAGGAACCTACAAAGATCACTTATACTATTACAGACACAAATGAAGACGGAGATGTCGGTGTTAATTTCAAAAATGGTGGTTGGGAAAGAATCGTTACTGTTGGTAATATAAGGACTCCTGACGGATCTGTTACTGCAAGTATCGATGTTGGTATGGAGGCTGGTCTAGACTTCCTACTTTGGGGGTTTGTTGGGCCATACACTCGTATTAATCCTTATTACAAAATATCTTCAACATACACGGAACTGGGGAGTGGAACGGTTAGAAAGGGACCTGGTTTGAAAATCAAAGCGGGAGGACGTTTTAGGAGTCGTAATATTGATAGGGTTGTTTACAACGAGTGGTGGACATAAGTTAGGTTATTTAAAAGCTGGGAAAGAAACGAATAAATATGCCTACTAAAGTAAAAATCTTACCAGTTAATAAGACAGTTGTGTTTAATTCCCCTTTGGAAGGAGATGAAGACACTTTAGTTCGAACAGGTACTATTGGTGAAGGAAGTTGTTTCTTCCATTCGGTTATGTGTGCATGCTCCAAGGA
>Ga0181597_10001378_pt1 | contig 27319 bp, 22 predicted proteins | sample 041ome_5_FD_148647 | JGI IMG/M metagenome (GOLD analysis project Ga0181597, IMG submission 148647) | Coastal salt marsh microbial communities from the Groves Creek Marsh, Skidaway Island, Georgia - 041403US metaG (spades assembly) | ecosystem: Environmental > Aquatic > Marine > Intertidal zone...
TTTTCGTAGCGGGGACGCCGTGATGAAGGAATAGCGACCGAGTTCCGGGTGTCGTAATGCCGAGTCAAAAAAAATCAGGCCGTCTCGGTGGGCGAGTTTTTGACAAACGTCCCACGGATCGGGAGTCGGGGTCAATTCGTGAACGACTGGAGAGGACTTCGTGTCGGAGTCATTCATCGGGTGACTCCCGCCGTCGGTCGTGAGCGCTCACCTCGGGCATCGTCAGGAAACCCCAGTCGAGTGCCTGATCCTGTCGGTACTGTTTACCGAGAGTGAGTGCCGTCATCGCTTTGCACATTTCATAGCCGAGATAAAACGCATGCGACGGATCGAGAGTGCCCTCTTGTCCGGCCAGCATCTTGTCGAACATCTCAAATGGGTCTGTGCCGATCCAGTGCCCTGCTCCGTTGATGAGATGGAGTTGTCCTTGCTCGGCGAGAATGCGAAAGTTCTTGTCTTTAATAGAGGATGCCAGCTTCGTGATGTCAGCTTCAGAGAGTTCGTGAAGCTTGGGATCGCGCAACATGAGCAAACTACTGTCGAGATGTTTGGGGGGGACACTTCTGGTGACGGCATGATGAATGGTGCGTCGAGCGAGATCAAACTCGGCGACCGATGTGCGACACCAATTGATCACTTCTGTCGTGAGGACGGAGCCGATGCCCAATTCTTCACAGTAACCAGCCAGCAGGAAGTTCACGCCGGCAGAATCGACTTCGGACAGTTCGGTGAGATTGCCGATTCCCATCATCATCGGCAGCTCGGGCCATTGTTGACGTGCTCGCCAATAGCGTTGTAATGAATTGGCGAAGCCGCAGCCTATGGGTTCGACAATCGGGTCGATGCGGAAGGGACGTTGTTGTTCGAGATAGAATTCGACCGATTGTTCGAGGGATTGCCAGTCATCGGGACGGTCGGGGATGACGACAGCTTCGACATCGAGTTGCGAGAGCCAATCGCGGTTTTCACTATTGGCACTTAAGACGAGTTCTGCACCTGCCGAGACGGCGAGTTCGACTTCAGTTCTGTCGAAACTGTCAATGGAGACGCGGAGTCCCAGGTCTTTCAGAAAACGGACAGTCTCACCGACTTCGCTCCAGGACTCTCCCGGGATGCAGCCGACATCGATCACATCGGCTCCGCTGTCCCGATAACGCAGGGCGAGAGATTGAATCTCGTCGCGACTCATTTGTGGAGCATGATTGATCTCGGCAATGATCTCGATGGAATACTTGGAGAGATCGGGGGGTTCACGGTCGGCATTGGTGAGATATGTGGGGAGGTCATACAGGTCTTTCGGACCACGTTCAAAAGGGACGCCGAACTTTTCGGTCAGCTCGCGTAGATCTCCCTGGCACCATCCGGGGACGATCACGCGATCATATTGTTCATCGAGCTTCAAGCGATTGGCGATGAGCCGGGTGTGCATGAGCGCGGCGACGGTGACGTTCAACACCGAGATTTCGCAATCGAGTTGCCAGCGCTCTCGCAGACGGTCGCTCACTTGTCGCAGAGCCGGCTCTGCGAGTCTCCCCGTGATGAACAGGATTCGTTCTGTGGGAGGACTGGTCAAGGCAGAGGATTCCCGATTGGTCTTATGGAAGGAGCTAGTGTACTGTCTCGTTTTTGCAAACGATTATAACGGCAGTCCGTGATTGCTGGGCGATCAATCAGTGTTATTAATCTAACAAACTTGCATGCCACCCTCTCCTCACCGAGGAGGAGAAGGATTTCATCAGCGACTTCCGAAAATCATCGCTGCCTGATTCATCGAATGGCACCACCGTTCACATTGATCACTTGCCCGGTGATGTAGTCTGCGTCATCGGAGGCCAGGAATCTCGCCATCTTGGCGATGTCGGTCGGCAATCCCCAGCGTTTCATCGGCGTCTCATCGAGGACTCGTTGTTGCCATTCGTCGCTGGCGACTTCTCCCCACGCGGTTTTGATCCAACCGGGAGCGATGCAATTGACGCGAACCTGCGGAGCCAGACTGACCGCCAATGAGCGACTGAATCCCATGATGGCATTTTTGGAGACGGAAAACAGTTCGCCACTGACACCTTCCATGCCGCGATCGGCTTGGTCCCAACCGATATTGAGGATGACGCCGCGTCCTTGTGTCTGCATGCGACTACCGACTTCACGCGAGAGTAATACTGTCGAAGTGACATCAATATCGAGCACTTTTTGAAGTTTTGTTTCGGGGGGATACTCTTTCGCGTCGCCTGTGAGCAGGTCGACTCCGGCGTTGTTCACCCAAATGTCGACCTCGTTGGCGATCTTCCAAACTTGATCGGGAAATGTCTGCACAGATTCCTGAGAACTGAAATCACACTGTAAAATTTGCGCCTTCGATCCCGTCTCCTGTTGGATCAACGCCGCGGTTTTCTCGGCATCTTCTGTGGAATGAGCATAATGCACGATGATATTTGCACCGGCGCGAGCGAACTCCATGGCGATTGCGCGCCCGATCCCGGTTGAGGAGCCGGTCACAACAGCGGTCTTGTTATGGAGTTGGGCGAATTCTGCCATCAGAGTGATATCATTTTAAGGGAGTTTTCGCTTTTGATTGATCGCTCAGGTCTAGCAATCGGGAGAATACCGATTGTGTAGTTTCCCGGTATGTCACACAATCCTCAAACAGCAGGCGTATCATCGATTCCGGGGGTTTGCCTCTCGACGGTTCGCGAAAACGGACCTGGAGCCGGCTGAGATAAATTTTGTAACTTTCTTTTGTATATAATCTTAGAGAGTGTGATGTAAAGTCTCTGGTCAAGAATTGTTTACAGGAAATTCATTTCGCAGTCGTTGACGGTTTCCCGGACAGTGGCAATAATACATCGAACTCGTTTGATTCGTGACGTGATGTCAGGAGCAACGTAAAGACAACATCTCTTTCATGACTTGCCGGATAGCTACAGATTGATGAGTTCTTCATCGCTGTTATCCGGTCGATACAACACATCTGATTAAACCGACATCGTAACTACAACACATTCCACAAACTGACATAGAGTCTGTGTAAGACTCTGTACATGGGATCTGTCCACGAGGCGGCCCGTTTGCCAATTTGGACCCGCAAATCGCCTCAAGAAACCTGAAGTGTTTTTTACAGGACAGAGTAATGGATTCTCGACCCTTGAACTCGAAAGACGAAAATATGAGTACCAATTTGATCGAACCGGAGACCTCTGCCAAAGGGGCTGCGATTCCTGAAATTTCCGATCAGCTCGAACGCGATCTGACACAAATCTTCAAACTTCTTTCAGACGAAACCCGCCTGAGAATCTTGATGTACCTGATTCGTGAAGGCGAACTGCACGTCACGGCCCTTTGTGAGCGACTCCAGCAGAGTCAGCCCGCCGTCAGTCATCACCTCGCACTACTGCGAGTGGCCGGCCTGATTGAGCCTCGTCGCGACGGAAAACACAACTTTTATTCTGTCCGTCGTGTCTATTTCCAGCGAATCATGGCTGAGCTGTTTACCAGTATCAGCGACCCGGAAAAAGAAGAAGTTCGGTTTGAGGACTTCGTTCTCACTCAAGACTCCTGAAATTTCAGGACAATTTGAATTTCCAAAGAGGGATCGCCCACCGGCGGTCCCTTCTTTTTTGCGCTCTCCTATGCTAAAAAATGACGAATCACTACACAGTCAAGGAGTAGCCACAGCATCATGTCCGGGATCGCAAAACTGGCTTTGGCAGACGGAACTGTCTTCACTGGTCAATCATTTGGTGCCTCTGGAGAGATCTTCGGTGAAGTTGTCTTCAACACCAGCATGACCGGCTATCAGGAGATTCTGACCGACCCTTCCTATTGTGGCCAGATCGTCACGATGACCTATCCGTTGATTGGCAATTACGGCGTCAATCAAGAAGATGTGGAAAGCAAAGGTCTTTCACTCAGCGGTTTCATTGTGAAAGAGTTGTGCCGCACGCCGAGCAATTATCGTTCTGACCAATCGCTCGATGATTACCTCAAAGAAAACAATGTGATCGGCCTCGAAGGAATCGACACTCGCGCTCTGGTTCGTAAATTGCGAACAGAAGGTGCGATGACGGGTGTGCTCTCCACCGAAGATCTCGACGATGCCTCGCTGATCAGCAAAGCACAGAGCAGTCCCGAACTGGTGGGTCGCGATCTCGTTAAAGAAGTGATGCCGGGTGAATCACAGGATTGGACCGAGAAGCTGAGCGAACTTGGCCTCCCCATGGATCTCCTTCTCGAAGCACGAACCGTCGATGTTCCTCTCCATGTTGTCGCTATCGATTACGGCATGAAATGGAACATTCCGCGGCACTTATCGCACACCGGTTGCAAAGTGACCATCGTTCCCGGAACGGCGACCGCGGAAGAAATTCTTGCTCTCAATCCGGATGGCGTATTTCTGTCGAACGGCCCCGGTGATCCACGACCACTCGATTATGCGATCAAAACAATTCAAGATTTGCTGGGCAAGAAGCCGATCTTCGGCATCTGCCTGGGGCATCAACTTCTCGGACTCGCCACCGGTGGAGAAATCTACAAACTGAAGTTCGGACATCGTGGAGCGAATCAGCCGGTGCGTAACGAAGCGACTGGCAAGATTGAAATCACCAGCCAGAATCATGGCTTCGCCTTAAACGCGGAAACAATGCCTGCTGATGTCGAAGTGACTCATATCAATTTGAATGATAATACGGTCGCCGGCATCCGGCACAAAAATGTGGCCGCCTTTGGTGTGCAATATCATCCTGAAGCCTCTGCCGGGCCGCACGACAGTCATTACCTGTTTCAACAATTTCTTGACTCGATGCAAGCTGCCTCCGCCGCTTCCTGAGTCGCGAACACATTCATTCATCACACATTTTTAACACCGTAGAGAAGACACAGACATGGCTACCGAACGATCACTCATTCTCGTCAAACCAGATGGAGTCCAACGTCGCCTGATTGGCGCGATTGTCACACGCATCGAAAATCGTGGTTTGAAAATTGTCGGCATGAAAATGCTCAATGTCACACCGGAATTGGCACAAGAGCATTACGCCGAACATGTCGAGAAACCGTTCTATCCGCTTCTCGAAGAGTTCATCACGGCGGCACCTGTGGTCGCTTTGGCCGTTGAAGGACCGGAAGCGATTTCTGTCATGCGAGGCATGATGGGAAGCACAAACGGTCGTGAATCAGCACCGGGGACCATCCGCGGTGATTACGGCGTCAGCCGACAAATGAATCTGATTCACGGCAGCGATGGCCCGGAAGCCGCCGCTCGCGAACTGAGCATCTACTTCAAGCCGGAAGAACTTCTCGATTACGAACCGACCCTCATCGAGTGGGTGTGTGCCGACGACGAAAAGTGATGATGTAAGTTCATCGATGAGGTTGATTTCGTCGTGCGCCGGGTGCCACTGGCATTTTGCCAGTGCCTTGAGAACACGTCCAAAAAAAGCTTGCTCTCTGGGGGATGAATATCGATGATTGGTGTCAGCACATACCCTGCAGAACTCTGTCTCATGAGACCTCCCCATCGAAGACAAATCAAGCATTTTCATGAACCGGGTGACCTTCACGAACTCACCTTCTCCACCTATCGCCGTCAGAATCTGCTGACAAATATTGTGTCCGTGATCGTCAGAATCGAATCAGGTCGGACGGGTAAAGAGCACTCACACTGGCGAGACGCCAGTGGCACCCGGCGTACTCTGCCAGCTTGCGCTGGCGGCTCAAACAGCATTTTCCGAGCGGATGGTGGCGATTATGAATGGGCTGAGCGTTTATGCCGCACGTGGGCGGATGATTGCCACGCCGCGTCCAATATTCAGGAGGTCGATGACATCGAAATTTGCGGCACGAGCTTCTTCGACCACACGATGCACGCCACAACGCTCGTCGTGTTCGTGAGAGATCGTATCGTGCAAGGTCATCACTCCATCTTTGGTGAGGAGTGGTAAGCTGAGTTCGAAGTCTTTCTTACAACCTTCATAGGAGTGGTCGCCGTCGATATGAATGTAGTCCATTGATTGTGGTTCGAAAGTCGGAAGCACGCTCTCGGACTTATCGATATGGATGGTGATGTCGGGGAAGTTTTTGCGAAAGAAAGATTTCTTTCCCAGCCACTTTGGGCTGCCCCAGCCGACTTCAGGAAGGTCGGCATCGACCAGATGTGTTTCTCTGTCCCCGCCCATCTCGCGTTGAGCCTGTCGGATCATACGGGGAACAAATCCGCCACCCGATCCAATGCAGAGACAACGCTGGACGCGAAGTGAATAGGCGATCGAGTAATACAACAGGCCTCCGCCCAGATGGCCGGGAGTGGCCCCGTGGCTTTCCGACCAGTCAGCTTCTTTGAGGAAGAGAGTGTCGATGAGTCGTTTATTCAGGAGGCGTTTGGGCCACATATCGTATTATCCTACTTCTCGATGATTTGTAAAGGTCAATTTGGCCTCACAATGTGGTGTTACTATAGGATCTTAACCACAAACTCGACAAGAGGGTTTTCTCTGCTCACTCATGCGTAAAGATAAAGCCGTCCGGGGCAGCGTCGATCTTGATCGTCGAGCCTTCCGGTAATGTTCCGGCGAGAATTTCGTTCGCTAAAGAGTTCTGTAGTCGATTTTGAATGACTCGTTTCAATGGTCGGGCTCCGTATGCCGGGTCGTATCCTTCTCGGGTCAACAGATCTTTGGTTTCGTTGCTGACTTCGAGTCCGTAGCCGTTCTTTTGAAGCAGCTTTCCGAGCTGAGTCAATTGGAGGTCAACAATTTGACGAATTTCATCTCGTCCCAAAGGATGAAAGACGATGGTGTCGTCGATCCGGTTCAGGAACTCCGGCAGGAATTCGCGTTGCAACACTTCCAGCACGCGGTCGTGAATCTGTTCCTCATCTGGTGTGCCGGCCAAATCCATGATCATCTGGCTGCCGATGTTGGATGTCATCACGATGATGGTGTTGCTGAAATCAACGGTTCGACCGTGGCTGTCGGTCAGTCGGCCATCATCGAGAACTTGAAGCAAGACATTGAAGACATCGCGATGTGCCTTTTCGATTTCATCGAGCAAGACAACAGAATAAGGCTGACGGCGGACCGCTTCGGTCAGCTTGCCCCCTTCTTCGTAACCGATGTATCCGGGAGGGGCACCGATTAAACGGGCAACCGAATGTTTCTCCATGAATTCGCTCATGTCGATGCGAACCATGTTTCGTTCATCATCAAACAGGAACTCGGCGAGCGCTTTGCAGAGTTCGGTTTTACCGACTCCTGTTGGTCCGAGAAAAATGAACGAACCGACGGGCCGATTTTGATCCTGCAGTCCAGACCGCGAACGACGCACAGCATTGGCGACAGCCGTTACGGCTTCACTTTGATTGATCATGCGGCGATGGATACCGGCTTCCATGTTGAGGAGCTTGTCTCGCTCGGTTTGCAGCATCCGGGTGACGGGAACGCCGGTCCAATCGGAAACGACGGCGGCGATTTCTTCTGGTCCCACTTCGGTTCGCAACAGTTTCTGTTTTGGTTCCTGTTCTGAAGCGGCTTCGGCGGCGGCTTGCTCGCTGGCCGCTTCTTCGAGTTCAATTTGCTTGCGGAGTTGTTTTTGTCGGCTGTCTAATTCATACAAGTTCTGGAAGTCGGTTTCATCGACGAGTTGTCCTGATGCCTGTTTCTCACGAATCCCGGCTTCGAGTTGCGAGTAATCTCGTTCGACGTTTTCCAAATCTTCGCGCAACGATTTGACATCACCGATGCCGAGCTTTTCGGCTTCCCATTGTTCTTTCAGTGAGGCGAGTTGTTGTTTGAGTTGTTCGGTTTCCGTGCGGATTTCTTCCCGCTCTTTCTCGGCGTGCTCTTCTTTCTCTTCTTCGAGCTGGCGTGCGGCGAGTTCCAGTCGGGTGAGTCGGCGCTGGACTTCGTCGATTTCGGACGGGACGGAATGTAGTTCCATCGAAATTCGAGCGGCGGCTTCGTCCACCAAGTCGAGAGCTTTATCAGGCAGGAAACGGTCGGTGATATATCGATCGGAAAGCGTTGCAGCCGACTCGAGGGCGGCGTCTTTGATTTTGATGTTGTGGTGCTTCTCGTAACGCTCTTTCAGTCCTCGCAGAATGGCGATCGTGTCTTCAACAGTGGGTTCGTTCACTTTGACCGGTTGGAATCGACGTTCGAGCGCGGCATCTTTCTCGATGTGCATGCGGTATTCGTCGAGAGTCGTGGCACCGACGCAATGCAGTTCACCCCGTGCCAAAGCGGGTTTGAGTAAGTTGGAGGCATCCATGGAACCTTCGGAGGCCCCTGCCCCAACGACGGTGTGAAGTTCGTCAATGAAGAGGATAATTTGGCCGGCGGCTTCTTCGACTTCTTTCAAAACCGCTTTGAGTCGGTCCTCAAATTCGCCGCGGAATTTTGCGCCCGCGATGAGTGCGCCCATGTCGAGCGCGACGACCCGTTTGTCTTTGAGTGATTGGGGAACATCACCCAGGACGATGCGATGAGCCAAACCTTCCACGATGGCGGTTTTTCCGACCCCAGGTTCACCGATGAGAACCGGATTGTTTTTGCGTCGCCGTGACAGAACCTGAATCACACGACGAATCTCTTTGTCGCGACCGATCACCGGGTCGATCTTTCCGGCTCGGGCCAGTTCGACGAGATCTTTGCCGTACTTTTCGAGAGCCTGATATTTGTCTTCGGGATGTTGGTCGGTCACTTTTTGATTTCCTCGTACGGTTTTGAGTCCCGCTTTCAAATCGTCTTCAGTAACGGCATGCATTTTCAGCAGCCGTTGTGCTTGATCATCGACTTTCGTGAGAGCCAGCAAAAGATGTTCAGTGGAGACGAATTCATCTCCCATGGCATCGGCTTCTTTTTGAGCCGCTTCGAGCACTCGAATTCCAGCGGGTGAGACTTGCGGGTGCGCGTCGCTGCCGGAAACTTTGGGGAGCCGTCCGAGTTCATTGTCTACGACGGTCTGTAGCTGTGGGGTATTGACAGTCAGCTTTTGGAAAAGAGGCCGAACGATCCCATCAGTTTCGTCGAGCAACCCCTTTAGCAGATGGATTGGCTGTAGCTGTTGGTGTCCGTGTTCGATGGCGAAGCTCTGCGCACGTTGTAAGGCTTCCTGAGCTTTGGCGGTCAGCTTCTCAAATTGAAATGCCATGATCATCACCTCCTGAGGACATACCGCGAGCGGCACGGTGGGACCGTGTGAAAGATGCTCGGGTTGGAAATTCGATATTGTGTTGCGACGGACGTCGCGCAAAATTGAAGGGAACTTTTTCGGGACTCATTATAAGAAAACTCTCCTCCCCCCGAATGAGGGAGGAGAGTTCGACTCGATTATTTCTTCTCAAACTCAGCGTCAATGACATCGTCGTCATCTCCGCCGCCGGCATCAGCAGTGGCTCCGGCAGTTTCAGCACCTTCAGGGGCAGCCCCTTCAGCATCTGCGTAAACATGCTCGGCCATCGCTTGCATGGCGGTGGAAAGTTCTTCTGTCGCAGATTTGATCTGCTCGACATTGTCGCCTTCAATCGCTTCCTGGACCTTTTTGACGGCACCTTCGATGGCCGACTTGGAACCTTCGTCCACTTTTTCGGCGTGTTCTTTGAGTGCTTTCTCGGCTTCATGGGACAATGTGTTGCCCGTGTTTTTGGCTTCGGCCAATTCGCGTTTCTTTTTGTCTTCTTCCGCGTGAGCGTCAGCATCTTTGCGAATTTGTTCGATCTCGGCTTCGGAAAGTCCGCTGGACTCTTCGATCTTGATCGATTGTTCCTTACCGGATTTCACATCCTTCGCGGAGACATTCAGAATACCGTTCACGTCGAGGTCGAAAGCGACTTCGATTTGAGGCATGCCGCGCGGTGCGGGAGGAATGCCGTCCAGGTTGAACTGACCGAGGAGTCGGTTATCGCTCGCCATTTTCCGCTCACCCTGGAAGACTCGCACCGTGACCGCCGTTTGATTGTCGGCAGCGGTTGAGAATGTTTCCTTTTTGGTTGCGGGAATCGTGGTGTTCCGTTCGATGAGAACCGTCATGATGCCCCCTTCGGTTTCGATACCGAGAGAGAGAGGAGTCACGTCGAGCAGGACAACATCTGTGACATCGCCGGCGATAATACCACCTTGAATGGCAGCACCAATGGAGACCACTTCATCGGGGTTCACTCCGCGATGCGGTTCTTTACCGAACATCTTCTTGACGAGTTCCTGAACTTTGGGGACTCGTGTCGAGCCACCAACAAGAACGATTTCATCGATGTCACTTGCTGAGAGTTTGGCGTCTTTGAGTGCGTTCTCAACCGGACCACGACAGCGTTCGACTAAGGGGTCGATCAGTTTTTCGAAGTCGGAACGAGAGATTGACATTTGCAAGTGCTTGGCACCTGAAGCATCTGCCGTAATAAACGGAAGGTTAATATCAGTGGCCGCGGAACTCGAAAGTTCTTTCTTGGCTTTTTCTGCGGCTTCGCGAAGGCGTTGTAATGCCATCGCGTCGGAACGAAGATCGATCCCCTGTTCTTTTTTGAATTCGTCAGCAATGTGGCCGATGAGAACTTCGTCGAAGTCGTCACCACCAAGGTGTGTGTCACCGTTGGTCGAAAGTACTTCGACCATTTCGTCACCCACTTCGAGAATCGAAACGTCGAATGTTCCGCCGCCGAGGTCGAAGACGGCGATCTTTTCTTCTTCTTTCTTCTGCAAACCGTACGCGAGTGCGGCTGCGGTAGGCTCGTTGATGATACGTGCCACTTCCAAGCCGGCAATTTGTCCGGCATCTTTGGTCGCCTGACGTTGTGCGTCGTTAAAGTATGCGGGCACGGTGATCACGGCCTTGTTCACTTTGTGACCAAGGTAACTTTCCGCAGCTTCTTTGAGCTTGCGGAGGATCAGTGCCGAGATTTCGGGAGGTGTGTATTCTTTGCCGTTCACATCGACTTTGACGTAATCTTCGTCACCGCCAACGATTCCGTAAGGAACCATTTTTTCTTCGGATTGGACTTCCTTGTGTCGGCGTCCCATGAAACGCTTGACCGAGTAGATTGTGTTGTGCGGGTTTGTGACGGCCTGACGTTTGGCCGGTTCGCCGACAAGCGTTTCGCCTTTTTCAGTGAAGGCAACGACACTCGGAGTGACGCGGTTTCCTTCGAGGTTGGCTATCACTTTGGATTCGCCACCTTCCATGACGGAAACGACCGAGTTTGTGGTTCCAAGGTCGATACCAATGATTTTTTCTGATTCCACAGCCATTTTTGAAGCTCCTCGATCATTCAGGATCGTGAGTAAGGTTTTGTTTTTTAGTTGATGGAGACTGCCAAACGGCCAGACCGAACGGCATGCTCTCCTATATTGCAAGGGGTGTGCCAACTTGATGCGTGATGATAGGTAAATGGCCTAAGTGCAATTATATCAGTAGCTTATGTGTGATTTAAGTTTGTCTGCGTTTTGTGTTGGTGCCAAAATGGCAATCAACAGGCAGTTTCTGAAAACCATCGATGGTGTCATTGTGGCAGTGAGGCGGCGCTATCGTAATCCGCCGCTTGATTTTACACTCGCCGCTCATTACAAACATGAGGCACGACAGTGAGGGCGTGAACGAATGACGCATATGAACGCGTAAGCCAAAGGAGTGGGACACAGATCACCACAACTGAGCGGACCGCTTGCGATGGCGAAAAAACGTACCACCAAAAAGAAAACCACTGTCCGCAAAGCGTCCCGGAAGAAAGCGACCGTCAAAAAGAAGTCTGCTCCAAAGTCGACTGCCAAAAAGTCGAAAACTTCTTCGAAAAAGGCCGGTACCAAGAAACCTTCGGCTCAAAAACCGGCTCGAACTGCCAGTTCCTCTCGTCAAGGAGGAGGTCTCGAAGCAGACATCAAGCGGATGGACAAAGAGATTCTGAAGCTGATCAATAAGCGTGCTCAACTTACAGAGCGACTCTACAACAGGCGGCCCGAGAAAAAAGCGTCCATTTACGATCCGCATGCGGATGACGCCATGTTGAGTGAATTGGGGAAAGCGAATCCCGGCCCGCTGCCTGAGCAGACCGTTCGATCAATTTTTCGGGATATTCTCAGTTCGGCTAAAAGCAACGTCAAACTGACACGGGTCGCGTATCTTGGTCCCAAATATAGTTTTACTCATTTTGCGGCTCTTGAACGGTTCGGCAAAGGTGCCGATCTGATTCCGGTCAGCACGATTGCCTCTGTCTTTGAGGAAGTGAATCGTGGTCATGCCGATTTCGGGCTTGTTCCGATTGAGAACAGTACCGATGGACGTGTTGTTGATACGCTCGATATGTTCACGCGGTTACCGCTTCGAATTTGCGGAGAGGTCTTGATCAGTATTCATCACAACTTGATGTCACGCTGCCCCCGGAGCGAAATTACAGAGATTTATTCAAAGCCGCAGGCTCTCTCACAATGTCGAGATTGGCTGGCTCGTAATATGCCCGATGCTCGGCTCATTGAAGTGACCAGCACCTCCGCGGCGGCTCAATTGGCCCGTGACAAACCGGGAGCTGCTGCGGTCGCAAGTCGTCAGGCTGCGGTCGAATACGATTTACAAATCGTGGCAGAAAAAATCGAAGACAATAAAGACAATGTCACTCGATTTGCCGTCATTGGAGATCATCTCCAAAAACCGACCGGATCGGATCGAACCGCCCTGCTGTTACAGATCCCCCACAGGCCGGGCTCGTTGACTGATGCTCTGAGCATTTTCAAAATGAACAAGCTGAATCTTACCTGGATCGAATCATTTCCGCTGCGAGGCGAGGAGCAGGGATATTTGTTCTTCCTGGACTTTGAGGGGCACGAAAACGACCCTAAAGTTCGGAAAACTCTCGCTGAACTCGAAAAGGGAGCCGTCCGGTTAGAAATTTTAGGGACATATCCACGCTCCGAAACCTTGAACTAACGGCCCAGGTTCGTTATTTCTCCCTGAAGACAATTCTCGGGTGCGCTTTGCTTCCCGACTCAATACGTCGATTTTTACATTTATGACAGGGATTTGAATCCGCTATGAGACAAGTCATCGTTGCTGGCAACTGGAAGATGAATACGAACAAAGCCGAGGGAGAAGCTCTTGTTTCGGGGCTGAAAGAGGGCTTGGGGCAAACTTCAGCCGAAGTGATTGTGTTCCCCCCCTTCCCTTATCTTGGCGGAATCGCAGCCGCTGCCGACGGCTCACCCATTCAGATGGGTTCTCAGGATGTCTATATCGAAGATAATGGTGCATTCACTGGCGAAGTTTCGACGGCAATGCTCAAAGATGTGGGCTGCTCTCACGTGCTTGTGGGACACAGCGAACGACGGCACGTGTTGGGTGAGTGCAACACTCTGATCAATAAAAAGACGCGAAAAGGTCTCGAAGATGGCCTGAAAGTCGTTTTGTGTGTGGGCGAGCTCTTTGAGGAACGCCAAGCATGGCAAATGGAATCTGTTCTCAACGAACAGATGTCATGGGGACTGGCGGGTGTAACTGCAGAGCAAATGTCTGATGTGGTCATTGCTTACGAACCAGTCTGGGCGATTGGGACAGGCCTGACAGCAAGTCCAGCTCAAGCTGAAGAGGCCCACCTCTATTTGCGGAAATGGCTGGAACTACATTACTCGTCTGAGGTTGCGGAAAATACACGAATTTTGTACGGTGGTAGCGTAAAGCCAGATAATGCAGCCGAGCTGATTGGTCAGCCCAATGTCGACGGAGCTCTCGTCGGCGGTGCCAGCCTGAAAGCCGACTCTTTCCTGGGGATTATTGCAGGGGCTGGATAGGCCTGTCATGGATGATCGCAGTCCTTGGAGTGACGGCGAATCGCAACAACATTTTCTCAGCAGATGACAGCGGTGGCTGAATGTTTTCAGACTCACCGAGTCAGAGGATCAGGGCGGATATGGCAACGATCGTTTCAACACTTCTGATGCTCAGCGGCATCTTCATGATTCTGCTGATTCTGATTCAACGTGGACGCGGCGGCGGATTGGCCGGTGCCTTCGGTGGTATGGGTGGACAGTCTGCCTTTGGTACCAAAGCCGGAGATGTCTTCACCAAAATTACCGTTGGTGTTGCGTTGGTTTGGGTGCTTCTGGCAGGTGCCAGTATTCGTTTGATGGACAGTGCTTCTTCCGGCAACTACGGCGGTGGTGATAAAGCGGCAACCGCAGGAGCTTCTGCCGGTGCGGGAGATTCAGAAACTGACGAAGCAACGGGAACTGGTTTGGCACCAACCGAAACGAGTTCAGAAGAAGACTCTGAAGCGGGTGCCGAGAGTGAAAAGACCGAAGAAGCGACTGAATCCGAGCCTGCCAAAAAGACGACGGAAGAGACTTCGACCGACTCGGATAAGTAGTTTTTACGGGTGTTCTGCTTCTGTCTGTCCTCGAAAATTTGCGTGCGATTGACCTGTTTGAAGTTTCAAGGAAAGTGAGCGACCATCGTGTTGTTAAGCATGACGGGGTATGGTGACGCTCGACAGGTCTGCGACGACACCGTGTATCATGTCGAAGTCCGTGCCGTCAATAATCGATATCTCAAACTGAATACACGCTTGCCGGACTGCTTTTCTGGTCTTGAATCGGCTGTCGAAAAAGTGGTCCGTGAGACAATTTCTCGTGGGACCATTAACGTCACCATCAAGCGCAGCGTGGGGCGTTCGGCGTCCGACTTTTCTTTTGCGGGTGAGATCCTCGGCTCCTATCTGAAACAATGGGACGATCTTCGCGAATCGATGACGCAATTGCCTGTCATCAATGCGGGGGATTTATTGCAGCTTCCCGGAGTGGTCGCTGAACCCGATGAATCAAACGTCGATGTGGATGTCGAATGGAAGCAGGCTGAGCCTTTATTGCGAGAGGCTCTTCAAAAATTCGATTCATTTCGCCATCACGAAGGTGAGTCGATGGCCGAAGATTTGCGTTCTCAGATGTCTCAGATTTCCGAACAGGTGAAGTTGGTGTCCGAGCGAGCACCGTTGGTCGTCACGCAATATCGAGATCGAATTCTGGAGCGTGTGAAATCGTTGCTGGAAGGGACCGATGTTGAGTTGCAGTCTTCAGATGTGATTCGTGAAGTGAGCCAGTTTGCGGATCGGTGTGATATCAACGAGGAGATTATTCGGCTCGATTCCCACTTGAAACAGTTTGAGAAGTTTATCGCCAGCGAGCAGTCCGAAGGGAAACGCTTGGATTTTCTTTCTCAGGAACTCAACCGAGAAGTGAATACGATCGGCTCGAAGGCCAATGATGTCGAAATTGCTCATTGCGTCGTGGAAATGAAGGCTGCAGTCGAAAAAATGCGGGAGGTGTTGCAGAATGTCGAGTGATGCACCCCAGCCGCATCCGGGTGATCAGTCGGCTGAAAACACCAAATTACTGGTTCTTTCCGGCCCCAGTGGTAGCGGAAAAACCACGATTGTCCGCAAACTCCTGCAAGATACCCCTGTTCCTTTGCGAATTTGTGTCTCTGCGACCACCCGACCTCCGCGGACTGGCGAAATTGATGGAGATGATTATCATTTCCTGAATGCGGATGAGTTTGAACAGAAGAGAAAAGAGGGAGAGTTTCTGGAAACCGCCGAAGTCTTTAGTTCCGGGTACTGGTATGGTACCTTAAAGTCTGAAATACAGCGGGCGGCGGATCAGAGTGCTTGGGCGTTCCTCGAGATTGATGTCGAGGGGGCTTTGAATGTGATGCGTGAATACCCGGAGGCTGTCACGATTTTTATTCGTGCTTCGTCCGACGATGAATACGAAGTTCGGCTGAGAGGCCGCGGAACGGAATCCGAAGAAGTGATTCAAAAACGTCTGGCGACGGCTCGGCGTGAACTGGCTCAGGCGGATCGATACAAGTACCAGGTCATCAACGATGAACTGGATCGAGCTGTCGAGGAAATCAAACACATATTGCGAACAGAAGAGGCGGACTAGCGTGCACGAGGCTTTCAAAGAAGAAGACATCGTCAACAAGGTTGGCGGACGTTTCAAATTGTCGTCGCTCATTCAGAAACGACTGGTTGCACTTAATCGAGGTGCACCTCCTCTCGTCGAATTGCAGACGAAAGACAAAGTCGCCATCGTGGTGGAGGAGATCATGGAAGACAAGATCTACCTCGATACCTCGGGTGACCTGCGGGTTGCCGATGGTGATGAAGGTGCAGTCTCTGACGATGGTCCATCACTGGCCGACCTGTAATCTGTTTTCGCTTCTCTTCGTTTCGTTTCTCATTGTGAGGCCGTAACTATGCAGGATCGACAGATTATCCTTGGCGTGAGTGGTGGTATTGCTGCCTACAAAGCTGCCGATTTGGCGAGTAAGTTGACGCAGTCAGGGGCGGTAGTCTCCGTGGTGATGACCGAATCAGCACAAGAGTTTGTTGGTCCGGTCACATTCGAAGCTCTGACGAATCGTCCCGTCAACGATGATCTGTTTACACCGACCGAACATTATCAGGGCGAACATATCGGCTTGGCACGTTTGGGCGAGTTGCTGGTGATTGCTCCGGCCACGGCAAATTGCCTTGCCAAACTTGCTCATGGTTCGGCAAACGATCTGCTTTCGACACTGGCCTTAGCCTTTATGGGGCCGATTCTTGTTTGCCCCGCCATGAACTCAGAAATGTGGAGCAAGCCTGCCGTTCAGCGTAATGTCGAGCAACTGAAAGCCGATGGTGTTCGGATCGTCGAACCTGGCGAAGGTTGGCTCAGTTGTGGGACTGTGGGTGCGGGACGAATGGCCGAACCAGCCGATATTATTCTCGCGATCGAACGCGAACTGAACAGTACCATTGTGTGACAGGCATTTAGCAGGCGTTCCATGCGAGTACTCATCACTGCCGGCCCCACTCGCGAATACCTGGATGATGTTCGCTATCTCTCCAACGCCAGTTCTGGTCGCATGGGATATGCCATCGCAGAAGCTGCCATCGAGGCGGGACATGAAGTGGTGTTGGTCACGGGACCGGTGGCGATTTCTCCTCCGGATGGTTGTGAAATTCATCAGATCGAGACGACGGATGATTTGCTCAAAACTTGTGTTGAGCTTTTTCCCACATGTGATGGAGTGATTGCCGTCGCCGCGGTGTGTGACTACCGGCCCGTTCAACGCATCAGCGGGAAAATCGCCAAAACTGGAACAGCCGTCACGTTCGAGTTTATTGAAACTGCCGATGTTCTTGCGGAACTGGGCAAGCATAAAGCCGACCGCTGGATCGTTGGTTTTGCTTTGGAATCTCAGGATCCCCGCGCCAATGCGATGCGTAAACTCAAAATGAAAAATTGTGACTGTATCGTTCTTAACGATACCTCTGCGATTGCGGCTGACGAAAATGATGTGGAAGTCCTCAATCCACAAGGCGATACTGTCGCTGGATTCACCGGCCCCAAATCTCAGGTTGCCGGTGAACTCTTCAGTTGGATTGAAGATCACATTTCGGGTGAATAATCCCTGCGTTCTTATCTGATCGCTCGTTCTTTCCTGCTCCGATTAATCGCTACAGCAATCAGGTTGGCTCGGTGTAAAACCGCGATTTGACAGATCAAAACCTCCCCGGTCGTCTCAAGGTGATAAGTTTAAGAAGAGTTGGGGTGTTCTCATGAAATACGGAATATCCCGTGTCGGTCTTGCATTTGAATTCGGATGCACGACAAGACGAATACGGCTGGGAATGTCAGCCATCCAATGAAACCGCAAGACGCAGAACCATGTTAAACTATCAACGCATCCAGAACGACTTGTTCGCCGTGGCCATGACGGGCGCCACTGCGTTCGTTGGGATGAGTTTGTTGAGTTACTCCCCTGCTGACCTTCCCTCTACCGTCAGTTTTCCTCCCTCTGCTGAAGTTGCGAATTTGTGTGGGCCGGTTGGTTCCTCAATTGCTCATGCTCTGTTGACCAGCACTGGAATCGGTGCCTGGTTCGTTCTGATCGGGATGGTTTCTGTCACCGTGGCACTCTTCAAGCGTGAGGACATCGACGATCGTATCTCACGTTGGTTGGGAGGATTTCTGATCGCAATGGCGGGTTGTGTCGGGATTCAAATGCTGCTTCCCGGAATCACGCCCGGTCCTGTGTACGGCAGTGGTGGTTATATCGGTGCATTGGGAGCTATGATACTGCTTCATGAGTTTTCATGGGCGGGCAGTTTGACGTTGATTGGGTCGATGCTGGTGGGTGGCTTTTTGCTCGCTTCAGACACATATGCCGTGCGAGCGCTCGCCACGGTTTTGTCTGTGCCGGCGAAAAAAGTGCGTCAACGGCTTGCTCCCTATTATCTACGAGTTCAGCAGAAGTGGGCCGCTCGTCGTGCCGCTCGTTTGGAACGTCAACGAGTGAAGGCCGAAGAAAAACGATTGATCGCTGAGAGATTGGAACGAGAGAATGCTCTCATAATCAATCAGCCGTCTCCGGTCGTGAAGACGACAGAAGAACCGGAGACACTCCTCCCGGCTACGATTCCTATTATTCATCCCACGATGCCACTCTCTGAGAGTGAATGGGAAGAAGAAGATGTCGACGCCGAGTCTCGATACGAACTTCCCAGCTCGACATTATTGGCCGAGCCGGAAGATTTTCCGTATGAGTTGCTGGCAGAGTCAGCGGCAAGGATGGCTGCGAAGCTCGAACAAACATTTGAAGAATTCAAACTCAACATCAAAGTTGTTGCGATTGAGACGGGGCCAGTGGTGACCCAGTTTGAACTCGAACTTGAAAAAGGGTTGCGGCTTTCCAAGGTGACCGCATTGGCGGATGACCTCGCCATTGCGTTGCGCGTCCCATCCGTTCGTGTGGTGGCTCCGATCCCCGGTAAGAATACCGTCGGTGTGGAAGTTCCCAACGAAAAGACGGTGATGGTTCGTTTGCGAGAACTGCTGACTGCTTGTGAAGAAGAGACGCAAAAATCCAGCATTCCAGTCTATCTCGGAAAAGATGTCAGCGGAAATCCACTGACGATGGACATGGCCAAGATGCCTCACCTGTTGATTGCTGGTCGTACCGGGACCGGAAAATCAGTCTGTCTGAATACATTGATTCTTTCGATCCTCATGACTCGCACGCCGGACGAAGTGAGAATGTTGATGATCGACCCGAAAATGGTCGAACTCAGCCCGTACAAAAAAGTCCCGCATCTGATGCATCCCGTCATTACCGACATGAAGAAAGCGGAAGCCGCCCTCGAATGGGCTGTCGAGAAGATGGAAGAACGATACACGCTACTTGCCAAAGCGGGTGTTCGTCACTTGGATACCTACAATCAATTAGGGAAAGAAGAAGTCCTCGACCGTCTCGGTATCGACGCGGATTCCGTTCAGGCAGACGACATTCCCGATCACATGCCGTACATCGTCATCATCGCCGACGAAATGGCCGACTTGATGATGACCTCCGGGAAAGATGTGGAAGGCCACATTATCCGTTTGGCTCAAAAGTCGCGTGCGGTGGGTATCCATCTGGTGCTTGCGACTCAAAAGCCGACGGTCGATGTCATCACCGGCTTGATCAAGTCGAACTTGCCTGCACGCATCGCGTTCCAGGTCGCCAGTCGAACAGACTCGCGAGTGGTTCTCGATGAAATGGGAGCCGACAAATTGCTCGGCAACGGCGACATGTTGTTCCTCGCACCGGGAACTAGCAACCTCACCCGGGCTCAGGGAACTTACGTGAGCGACGACGAAGTCAATGGGATCGTCGATTTCTACAGTCAATACGAACCACAGTATTCGGAAGAACTCCGCGAACTCGGCAAGAACAACGAAGCCGCTCCTGCGGGAGCGGGAGGAGAACGTATCCACGACGATATGTACAAACCAGCCATCGAAGTGATCATCCGCGAAGGCCGTGGTTCTGTCTCCTTACTGCAACGCGCTCTCGGCATCGGGTATGGACGTGCCGCTCGACTCATTGACTACATGGCCGAGGATGGTGTCGTTGGAGAATACAACGGCTCTCAAGCCCGCGATGTGATGTACACGATGGAGCAATGGCAGGCGATTCAGAACGAAGAAGCCGAGATGGGAGTTTAGCAAAAGTGGAGAGCGGAAAGCGGAAAGCCGTTACTTATTCCAGCGTTTCGATTTCATCTTTCTTCATCTTTTCCCGCGCGCTATGGCGAATCGTCAGAATGTAAACAGTCTGATCTCGAATGGTGAATAACACGCGATAACGTCCAAACAGCAGTTGTCGGACTTCGCCACTGGCGTATTCATTCTCAATTGCGAATCCGCAGGCTTCCGGTTGCGTCGTCAGTGAACTGAGCTTCTCTGCCAGTTTGAGACGCCAATTCTTGGCATTCTCGGGAGAATCATTGCGAATGTAGACGATGATTTCTTCGAGATCTCGCTGGGATCTTTGGGAGAACTCAATCTTGAAGGTCATATTTCTCTTCAAGTTTGTGGAAGACATCTTCCATTGGTTGGATTCGACCTGCTTCGATATCTGCGAAGCCTTCTTCAATCGCTCTAACTGATGCCTGGAGTTCCTCGTCCGATCCGACTCCCATGATTTCGCGATAGACCTGCATCGTCATCACGATCACTTTCCCGTCTGCTCCTTCAGCTTCGAGAAGTCCGTGTTGTTGATGAAGAGCTTGATCCAAGTCGTTTGTAATGCGAGGTGTCATAACATTAGTATATCATTGCTGAATGGGGGCGTAAAGAACTTTTCCAGGTCTCTGCACTCTGTTCTGCCACAATTGACTCTCCCCGGCCCCTCGGGTATCATTTTTGATTCAAGGAAACACCCATGACCCACAACAACATCGTTATTATTGAAATTCTGGTCGGCATTATTGTGCCGTCGGAAACGGTGCGGCTGTGAGGTCATAACAGAAATCGAATTTTCAAGACCCTCAGGCCGCAAGCCTGGGGGTTTTTTTATTGGATTAAATTGATTTTATGGAGGGTTGGTTCCACCGGCCAAAAAAAACCGCGATCACTGAAATTTCATGAAGCACGAGATCAGCCGCTGGGCGCTAGCCCACGGTTCTGTCAAAAACCAGACGCTAGCGCGTTCTGGCTGATGGCGACTATAGACAATCAAGGCAGGACCATCCGTATAACGGATTTACTTACGAACCATACATTCCCTGTCGCACATGCCGACACGAACAATCAGAACTCCGGCAGGGAGTCCCCTGCCCGACAGACTGAATACTTGAAACTGAAATCTGAAAACCGAGAATCCCATGAGTCGCATCCAGATCTACGACACGACCCTGCGAGACGGCAGTCAGGGCGAAGGCGTCAACTTTTCTTTACAGGACAAGTTGCTGATTACCGCCAAACTTGATGAACTCGGATTCGACTATATTGAAGGGGGCTACCCCCTCTCCAATCCCAAAGACGAAGAATACTTCCAGCGTGCGGCCGAGATGGATTTGAAGAACGCCAAGGTCTGTGCGTTTGGTATGACACGGCGTAAGGGAGTCGCCGCTGAAGACGACACCTGCATGATCGCGTTGCGAGATTCCAAAGCTCCCGTCTGCACTGTTGTCGGCAAAACCTGGGACCTGCATGTGACCGAAGTGTTGCGGGTTGACGAAGCCGAGAACCTCGCCATGATTCGGGATTCGGTCGCGTATCTCGTTTCTGAAGGTCGCGAGCTGGTCTACGATGCCGAACACTATTTTGATGGCTATCGAAACAATCCCGAATTCGCTTTGAAAACCATCAAAGCCGCCGAAGAAGGTGGCGCGTCGATCATTGTTCTGTGTGACACGAATGGTGGCTGTCTTCCTGAACAAGTTGCCGAAGCCGTTGATGCCGCGCGTGCGGCTCTCAATATTCCTGTCGGCATTCACACTCACAACGATGGTGAACTCGCCATCGCCAATACGCTGGCAGCCATCGAGCATGGTGCGATCCAGGTTCAGGGGACAATTAACGGTATCGGCGAACGATGCGGCAACGCTGATTTGATCAGTGCTATGGCCAATCTGTCACTCAAGAAAGATTATACGGTTCTCAAAGGCAAAGGTGTCCAGCTTCTGACCGAGCTGTCACGCTATGTTTATGAGTTGGCCAATATGAGCAGTCGGACCGGTCAGCCGTTCGTCGGTCGTTCTGCGTTCGCTCATAAGGGAGGCATGCACGTTCATGCTGTCAACCGGATCGCTCACAGCTACGAACACATCGACCCGGAACTGGTCGGCAACGAACGGCGTATTCTCGTAAGTGAACTGTCGGGACGATCCAACATCGTTGCCAAGACGACGAAGCTGCGCATGGATCAGGATCCTGAGTTGATGAGTAATATTCTGCAAGCGGTGCAGGATTATGAAAACATCGGCTACCAGTTTGAAGCGGCAGAAGCGTCGTTTGATCTTCTTGTTCGCAAGGTCGCCGACACCTTCACCCCGCATTTTGAACGCATCCATTATCGCGTCAATGTTGAAACGACTGCGAATGCAGAGCCACAAACAGAAGCGACCATCAAACTCAAAATCGGGGATTTCGAGCAGCATGTCGTGGGTGAAGGTGACGGTCCGGTCAATGCATTGGACACGGCATTGCGAAAAGCGCTTCTTCCCCATTATCCAAGTTTGTCCGATATGCATCTGGTCGATTACAAGGTGCGTGTGATCAATTCGACCGAGGGAACTGCGGCCCGCGTACGTGTGATCATCGAATCCGCCGACGAACACGATGTCTGGAGCACAATCGGCGTGAGTGAAAATATCATCGAAGCGAGTTGGCTGGCTCTCGTCGATAGCGTCGAGTACAAACTCTATAAAGATAAAGGAGTGTTTGAGTCGAACGGCGATTGATGAAAATAAATAATCGTAGGTCAGGCTGTGCCTGACGATTTGGCTTGACGCCGCACATGCCGACACGGAGTGTCGGCCTACAAATCACCTTAAATATTGAGCAAGCGTAGGGCCGGTTCCACCGGCCAAAAATGAAATATGAGTCGAACATGGCAGGGAGGCCCCTGCCCTACAATATGATGATTGAACTTGTAGAATTCTGGCATACCCATCATAGACTGAATCAGCCGCTGGGCGCGAGCCCACGGTTATGTCAAAAAACCGGACGCTCGCGCGTTCCGGCTGATAACGGCGAAAGACAATCAACACAGAACGGTCCGCATAGCGGACCCTACAGATGAATGACAATCAACGAGTGCCACTGGCGTCTCAAATTACTGAAAACTGAACACCGAAAACATTACACTCAGATGCAAGAACTTCCCAAGCAGTACGATCCGCAAGCCGCCCAGCAACGGTGGTACCCATTCTGGGAACAGAACGGCTATTTCAATGCCGATCCGCAGGCCGATAAGCCGTCGCATACGATCATGATTCCCCTGCCCAACGTGACCGGTGCGCTGCACATGGGGCATGCACTCAATGGCACGCTTCAGGATCTGATCACCCGTCGTAAACGGATGCAGGGTTTTGAAGCTCTCTGGATGCCGGGAACCGACCACGCGGGGATCGCGACACAGGCGGTTGTCGAACGTCGCATGTTCGAGGAAGAAGGACTGACTCGACGCGACATTGGTCGCGAAGCACTCGTGAATCGCATCTGGGTCTGGAAAGATACCTACGAAGGCCGTATTCTCTCGCAGCTCAAATCCATTGGTGCCAGTTGCGATTGGAGACGGACACGCTTCACGCTCGACGATGTCTGTGAAAAGGCCGTCCGTCGGACGTTCTTCAAGCTGTTCAAAGACGGCCTGATCTATCGCGGCAAACGGCTCGTCAACTGGGACGTCCATCTGCAAACGGCAGTCGCCGATGACGAAGTCTTCTCCGAAGATGTGAACGGCCACTTCTGGACATTGCATTACTTCGTCGTCGATGAGAACGGCAACGAAACTGATACCAAGATCTCTTTCTCGACTACTCGCCCCGAAACGATGCTCGGTGATACGGCTGTTTGTGTGTATCCCGGTGATGAACGGTTCGCCGACCTGGTCGGTAAGAAGGTGCGTATTCCCCTCAATGGTCGTGATATTCCGATCATTGAAGATGCCTTTCTTGCGGATAAGGACAAAGGGACCGGTGCCGTGAAGGTCACCCCGGCTCACGATCCGAACGACTACGCCTGTTACCTGCGGCATCTCGGCAAAGAAGACGAGATTGATATCATTAATCTGCTCAACCCGGACGGCACGTTCAATGAGAACGCGGGCGAGTACGAAGGTCTCGACCGTTACGCGGTTCGCGACAAAGTCGTGGATGCACTGGAACAAAAAGGGATTCTCGAAAAAGTCGAAGACCGCGTCGTGCCGCTTAAGCACAGCGACCGTTCCAAAACACCGGTTGAGCCGTATCTGTCGGATCAGTGGTTCGTCAAGATGGACGACCTTGCGCAAAACGCGATGGACGCCGTCGATGATGGCCGCGTGAAGTTCTACCCCGGTCGTTATGCCAAGACCTACATGGACTGGCTGGGTGAGAAGCGGGACTGGTGCATCAGCCGTCAACTCTGGTGGGGACACCGGATTCCGGTTTGGTCGAAAGAATACGATCTTGAAATGCAGCGTGATGAAGATGGACTTGCAGTACTTGAACCTGACTTGTTTAGTCCATACTCTGATTGGACCAGCAGTTGTGCTTCGTTACTTGTTGATGGATTAGAGCCTGATAAAAAACGGCTTCTCATTTGTGTTCAAGATGGAAATGAAGAACTGGAACAGAAACTCGAAGCTGCAGGCTTCGAACAAGATCCAGACGTCCTCGATACTTGGTTTTCCTCCGCCCTCTGGCCGCACGAAACGCTCGGCTGGCCCGATGAAGATCACAACCCGCCGTTGGCTCTCGGGAATCTGGGGCCATTTGATTTCAGAACGGATGAAATTCCCGCGGGCTTAATCGATTTGGTGGGAGAAAAGTTTGCACGAGAAATGTCAATTATTCCTATCGGAGCAGAGGAAGGGCAATTGGTACTCGCGATAGGTGCTGATCAGGCAGATGCAGACAAGAGGGAAGAAAAAATTAAATTTATCGCTAATCGTGAAGTGAAATTGGTTCCTGCAGACCCAGTTGAAATCAATGAAGCAATTGACCGTATTTATTCAGAGAGACCACCAGAGACTGTAGGGAATACAGTCCTTCCCTACTTCTATCCCGGCGACAAAAGCGTGCTGGTGACGAGTCGTGACATTATCACACTGTGGGTGGCGCGGATGGTCCTCACCGGCCTCTACAACATGGGAGACGTTCCCTTCCATCATGTCCACGTCCATCCGAAAATTCTGGACGGTTTCGGGCAGACGATGTCCAAATCGAAAGGGAACGGCGTCGATCCGGTCGATCTGATCGGAAAGTACGGCACCGATGCGGTCCGCTTTACGATTACTTCGTTTGCCGGTGAGACGCAAGATGTCCGACTGCCGATCAATTACGAGTGTCCGCATTGCGAAACCCTCATCGATCCTAAGCTGTATAAGCTTGACACGATCACCATTGTTGTGCCGAGTTCGCTCAAGGGTGAGTTCCCGATCCCGCAAGGCGCACCGAAGCCGACCATGGTCTGCACCAAGTGTAAGAAGGAAAGTCAGTTTCCCACGCCGATGTACACACCCGATCCCGATGTGCCGATGGCGACGATGGATTCGGAGCGGTTCGAGTATGGCCGAAACTTCTGCAACAAGTTCTGGAATGCGGCCCGTTTCGCGATGATGAACCTCGAAGATTACACGCCGGGAGCGATTGAGGAAGTCGACTTGCGTCTGGAAGACCGCTGGATTTTGAGTCGTCTGTCGTCCATGGTCCACGAAGTTAACGAGTATCTGGAACGGTATCAGTTTGACGGGGCGACTCGCTCGCTGCGGGACTTCATCTGGAACGAGTTCTGCGACTGGTATCTGGAAATGATCAAGCCACGTTTGCGGGATGAGGAACAGAAACCGCAGGTGCAGCGTGTGCTGGTCGGTGTGCTCGATACCCTGCTCCGCATGTTGGCACCGTTTACGCCGTTCATTGCGGAAGAATTATGGGATCGATTGAAAGAAATCGCTCCGTCTCGCGGCCTGTTTGAACCAACTGAAACGACGGAATCGGTGACAATGGCACAATGGCCCGATGCCGACAATATTCCTCGTGCCTGGCAGGACAGAGCTCTCGAAGCCCGCTTCGGTCGCTTGCAGGAAACCGTCGTCGCGATCCGGAATGTCCGCGCGGTTTACAACATTTCGCCATCAACGCCGATGAAACTGTACATGAAGTGTAACGAGGAAGTCGCCAGCGACTTGAATGATGTCTCTTCGCAGTTCGAAAATCTCTCTCGCATTATTCTGGAAGCGGCGGGAGCCGACATCGAACGTCCTCCCGGCTCGGCCAGTTTCACGATGGACGATGCCGACGGTTATATTCCGCTGGAAGGTCTCATCGACAAAGAGGAAGAACTGGGGCGTCAGCAGAAAGAAAAAGAGAAGCTGACGAAGCTGATCAAATCGACCGAAGGGAAACTCGGCAACGAAAACTTTGTCAGCAAAGCGCCCGAAGAAATTGTCGCCCAGGTGCGAGACACTCTCGCCGGCTTCCAGAAGCAGTTGGAAAGCGTGGAAGACATTATCCGGCAATTGTCGGAGTGACGGGTGGAGGAGGAGTCAGGCAACGGGAGTCAGGAGTCAGATTTTGACGCAAAGTCGCAGAGACGCGAAGAACGCAAAGTTGGGTAGCACCGGTTGCTTGCCAACCGGGGAACCGCAGGTCACAGAGGCTAAGAAGTAGGCCACAAGAAACACGAAAAGGCACAAAAAAACGGAACACTGATTGCCGCTAATCTTCACTAATCAGGTTTGAACTCGTAATGGCCGATGATTCGTGTAGAAAAGTATTCCTGACTTTTTTTTCTTTTCGTGCCTTTTTGCGTTTTTCGTGGCCTTGAATCATTCGTGTAATTCGCTTGATTCGTGGTTAAAATCCTGTCATGCGAAATTTCACACTCTACCTTATCCCTCTGCTCTGTTTGTTCTCGGCGACTGCTCATGCCGGGAAGCCGTCGTGTACTGACACTGCCGAAGAGGAAACCCGCCCCATTGTGGTCCTTACGTTCGATGACTCGGTGAAGTCGCATTACACGGTCGCACGGCCGATCCTGAAGGAACACGGTTTCGGAGCCACCTTCTACATCACCGAAGGCTTCACGTTCAAAACCAACAAAGAAGCCTACATGACGTGGGAAGAGATCAAACAGCTACACGATGACGGCTTCGAGATCGGTAATCATACTCGCGATCATCTGGGGATCAGGTCCAAGAATTACGAGAAGCTTGACGAGCAACTGACGGGAATCGAAGAACAATGCAAAAAGCACGGCATTCCCAAGCCGGTGACCTTTGCGTGGCCGGGGAATGCGATTTGTGAGGAAGCGGTCCCGATTCTCAATGAGCA
>Ga0181597_10001383_pt1 | contig 27286 bp, 53 predicted proteins | sample 041ome_5_FD_148647 | JGI IMG/M metagenome (GOLD analysis project Ga0181597, IMG submission 148647) | Coastal salt marsh microbial communities from the Groves Creek Marsh, Skidaway Island, Georgia - 041403US metaG (spades assembly) | ecosystem: Environmental > Aquatic > Marine > Intertidal zone...
TAACAACAACATTATGCAAAATTCTATTAGATAACTCTTTAATTGCTTCATCTCTACCTTCTGTATTACACAAATCATTAAATCTTTTGCGAGTCATAGTGCGAAAAGAGTATTCTTTCTTATCTTTATCTTTGAGTTGCTCGCTAATGCAAGTTAAGCCTAGTATTGTAGTAGTCATACTCATAATATTGCAGGTTTGTCCGTTATTGTCAACAAAAAATTAAAAAAAGTGTAAGTAGCTACATGAAGCGAGCAGAAGTAAGGCGAGTTGTGTTGGCATATTTAGAAGAATTTTTCTATTCATTTATGCTATATAAAGAGTTCCCTGTCAAGAAAAAAATTTACACAGAGGTGTGGGCATTGGATATGTATGAACAATTAACTGACGAACAAAAAATCGCCATTTATTTGCAAAAAACTAAAAAAAATGACGATGGAAATTAAAGAAATTGTACTGATGATTATTGGAGCAATGGTTTCAATAGTCGCGTTTTATTTGAAAAAAGAGAGTGCAAAAATTGGAAATTTAGGTGATTCTTTGCGCCGTATACAAATTAAATTAGCTGAAAATGAGGCGCGCGATACAGAGAGATGGAATCAAACATCCAAAAATCTTGAAGATCGAAGGCAAGACATAATTAAATTATACGAAAAATTAGAAAAAAAATGAACTTTATTATGGAACTATGGGACACGCTCCTTTATTTGGCTCTTGCGGGTTCGTTAATGGTTGTTATTTTAAATAAAAATTAAATGCAAAAAGATTGGTATTGGGTTATTACTTTAGCTCTATTTTTTATAGAACGCGAAGCAATAATGGAAGTGTGTTTTATGTTGATTAAATTAATTATTATGCTTTAAAACTCTAATAGTTTTTGGAATTTATCATAATCGACAAAATCTTCTAATGTATTGCTATTAGAATCATTCTGTGCAATATTTATTAATTGTCGTTTATTTGACATCCATTTCCTTCCTGTCCAAACTTGTACTCCTTTGATGTACGATTTGTATTGAGATGGTATTTCGCTATATACTCCGATATATAAGTATTTGAAGTTAAAGCGTTTGCAAAGCTCGACCTCCAAATGGTTCGATAAATTACCAAGTGATAATTGTGGTTCAGAGTAGTCCCAAAAAAATAAACCCGAAACTAAAGAGTGACCAACTTGAGTCATTGCGGTACAGGCAATTATTTCATCGTTTAGATAAAACAAAATAAAATGACTACTATCGTCAATAACATATTTAAGAAAATTTTCTTTGTCTAATATATCTTTGTAATTTTTATGTGTTACATATTTGTCGTATATCGAGTAGAGTTTATCTTTTATTTGATCTCTATCTGATTGTATATTTAAGTCACCAATAGTAATATATTTGTAAGAAAAATTATTTAATTTTAACGCTTTTAAGTGTTTACTTTTTGCGCGGAATTTTTCGCATTCGATTCTTGTGCTTCTTAATTGACACCAAATTTGTTTGTTATTTGTTTCACTTTCGTTCACAAATTCACAATCGTTGGTATAAAAATATGTAGGCAACCAACCCGTAGCTAAAGCTTCGTCCTCTTCGCCACTATCAACCCAAGCGGAAATAAGAGTATAATTAAAGTCTGTATCAGCTTGTTTAGAAATAACATGGTCATAAAATATTTTCATATTCCTCTTCCCCAATTCTTGTTAAAAGGGAATCCGTTTTCAGATAAAAAACGAAAAATTTCATCGTCAAAATTTAATTTTAATTTTTTTGCAACAACTGGAATTAATTCTCTATATACACTGGAGTTATGGTGACGAGGGCCTTCAATAGTTTGTTTCTCATCTAACGTTTTTAAAGTTTGAAAAATTTCACTAGCACGAATATCGATATTGTATTTATTTTCTTTTTCAATCATTTTATTGATGTCTATATCTGGTTGAATATCATGGTAAAACATGCTTGTTATGGACAATTTAGTGCAATTAAATTTTGTGTTGTTAGGGGAACACCAAGATTTAAAATCGGATCTATTTGGATTTATATTGTTGTAGAGCAAAAAATCACATTTGGATAGAAAATCTTTACCAGAATCCCCTTTTAACATAAAACTATCAGGTAAGTATCTAAACGCCCAACCTGGACCATCAAAAATTGTTAAGGGAGAAACCCAAAACATTCTTATGTCTGGATTCATTATTTTTAAAGCCCAACCAATGATGCAAAGTTGGCAGTTACCCATGAAGCAAAATTCTAAGTCGTTTTTCATTCTACATTATATATTTCTGTATTGGGTTTAGGTATAAATTTTACACTATCATTTACTATATGGTCATCCCATATAATCTTATTTGTTGGTTGCGCGGCAAAATTGCCCTCGTTTAATTTTATAAAATGAAATGGTTTATAAAACTTTGGGTCTTCTGCACGATCTGATCCGTAAGGCTCTAAAGTAAACATATATTGACCATGGTGGAATTGTTTATTTTCATCAAAAAACTTACAATTCATATATTTGAGGTAATCGTACTCAATAATGCTATTAGAATAACTAAATGAGTCGTAAGTCATTAAGAATGATAAATCTCTTTGTGGAGCTTCCTTGAGCCAACAAAAGGCATGTAAGGGTAGCTTTGTATATACTGCTCCATTTTCAATCATAGCTACGAATGTCATAGCTTGATTTTTAATTGTGTGAACGCCGAAAATTACACAATTTAAATGATCGGGTATGTTTTCAGAGTTGGAGACAAATTCTCTCCTTAAAAAACATTTTATAGCTGGTGTATTATTGCAAAGCTCCACACATTATATTACACTCAAATCACATATTTAGATAAAGCATCTTCTAGAGCTTCTTGTGCAGTTCTAATCGGAATATACTTTTCAATTTTTGATGTATCAAGAACACAATTTGAGCGAGGAGCGGTAACTTCTTGCATGAAATTATCTAGTTTACTGAAGAATTTGAACTCTTTATTTGGTTTTAAATGTTTTCGCATTAACTCAACAACTTCTTTAGTTGTAACACTACCTTTATTTGTGACATTATAAATCCCAAATGGAACGTTTTGTTCGATTAAGCCGATTGTATATTTTGCGAAATCTGCTCGATGGGAAAGAGAATTACGCGCATCTAATAATTTATCGTAAGTTAATAATTTAGTGAGATAATTACGCGGAGATTCAAATTCATCAAATGGTATACGTAATCTAAAAATATAACTATTTGGCACATTTTGCTTCACAATTTTTTCTGCAAGAGCTTTTGTGCCACTATAAAAACTACCATTTTGAAAATCAAAATTAGGCGCATCTTCTTCTGTAAAATCTTTTTCATATCCGCCATAAATACATCCCGAAGAAATATGAGTATATAAATATCCTTTATTTGCGCAAAGTTGCGAAAGCGTTGCGGGGAATATTACATTACCTTCAACTGTATCTGCTTTATTTAACTCACAAGCATCCACGTTTGGTTTACCAATATATCCCGCGCAATTGATAATGGAAACATTATGATGTTTGACTGTTTTTTTGTATACATTATTTGATAGCCAATTATCAAAAATTTTCATATTTGTATAATTAACTTTAGAACGACTGAGAGCCCAATAAGGTAAATCGCGTGATGTTAATTCTTTAGTTATAGCTTCTGCTATATATCCGTTTTTTCCTAATATTATGTACATAATTATTTAAAAAATTGTTCGCTTGATATATTTTTATCGTCTATAAATAAATCATAAGCAGGTTTGCCAAATTTAAGATCATGATATTTAACATTCCATTCAGAGAGTTGTTTTTTTGTTATTTCTTCCCAATTGATGCCAGTAACCGTTCCTCTTGCAGTCCAATATGTAATATGATTACCTTTGTCGTATAGATCGTTAATTTTTTTTATTCTATCATGCATAGGTTTAGCTGTAGAATAATCTAAACCATTATCGCTGATACATATAGTATCATCTATATCAATATATATATTCATATTAATAAAAATTATAATAACAATCGTGGTTTTTTAGAATAGATAAACATGAAGAAATATTCTTATTATACCAATTACCATCTCTATTTGTCCCTTTATCATTTTTTTGTATAAATTTTTTGTTATATTGAGCGTCTGAGGAAATCCCAAACATTGTAAATTGTTTGAAACCAATATGAGTAAACCAATGAAAAGCTGCGGTAGCAGTACTATGACAATGAAAAAGATTGTGATCTATGTTTTCAGGGGAATCAATAGTTTGTGTTTGTAGTTTAAAAGTAAATACTTTAATATTAAATTTAATTAAATCACTGATGACATCTTGATATGTATATTTAGATACTCGTTCATTTGCATGTAATTGTATTGGGCAAACAATATTTTTAATTCTATTTAAATCATAATCATGTTTTAAAATGTTTTCTATGGTGATATAGTCATTAAAAAAAAGAAAATCAATATGTTTATCATATACAACACAGGAAGAATTCAAGGAAGCTACATATGCATTGGATGTGTCATAGTTACAGATCAATGAAGAAGATGGGCCTTTACCTAAAATAATAATTTCTTTATTAAGGTCTAAAGAGAGGTTTGATATTGTTGAGAGTGTTGCCATTATATTATTTTTTTAATTAATTCTAAATCATCATAAGTATCAATTTGAAAACTCCTATTAGTTGGCATCTCTACAACTCCAATTTTACCTCCATATCTCAAGCCACTAGACAAGAGCTGTTTTCGCGTAGTAATGTAAAAAGCTCCGTTCTCTACATATTTTTCAGGCATGTCTTGACGCATCGGTCGATTATTAATATTCCATTGGTCAGGCTTAACATCTAATGTCCATCTAGGCAACCAATGTTCTTTGCACACACTAAAAACAGAGTCATAACAATTCATCATTTCCAGTCCACGATTGATATCATCTGAATGTAGTAATGGAGATGTTGGCTGAATAAAAATTAACACATCAAAATCCACATTCTTGGCAAAATGAACAAGAGCTTCATCGCTCTTGCTACTATCCCCAGAAATCTCTTCGGGGCGATCAATAACCTTGCACCCAGTCTCTAACGCAACACTTTTGATTTTTACACAATCAGTGCTTACCCATGTCTCATTTACAGCAGAATTTAATGAAGCTTTTGCGGTATACCAAAGCAGAGGCTTGCCGTTTATGTTGGTTATATTCTTTTTAGGAATAGCTTTACTCCCACCTCTCGCTAATATTACTGATACTGCTTTCACTTCTTTTTATAGTTAAATTTTAAAAAATCATCATTCATTAAATTATTGATAATCTGCAATGTTTCTTCGTTGAAAAATCTCATTGCGTTGTATTTATTATTTTTATTAATATCTGGAAGATTATCTTTAAATGCAAAATTTTCAATAAAATATTTTTTAAAAACATTTAAATCTTCGAATTTAAAAATCTTAACTTTGTCGCTCTTTATCCAGTAAGAGCATGGCATGTGGAATCTTTTATGGTATAAATTTAGGAATTTAGGCTTTACGAAAACTTTTGGGTTATTCAAGTTTTGAATGTAAGTTTCAAATGTTGCTTCAGGTTTTATTCTTTCTAAATTCTTCTTCCAGTGTAAAAAATTAGATACGATTCTATTATAAGGGTTTCGGACAACCGTAAAATAAAAATCCTCAGAATTAAAATCACTAATAATTCGTTGACATTGATCTTGCTCAGCACCAACTATTGGTTGGTTGTTGATTTTGAACCATTTTTCTATCGATTTTCCAGCAGTTTTATTAATATGTATAAATTGAAATCTCATTTATATAAAATTCTAGCCTCTGAAAGAGTGATTTTTTTTGGAAAACTTTTATACCTTTTTTTGTTATCGTTCATCTTATGAATAACCATCATTTTTTTAAATTCTGATTTATCAATCCAATCTAATCGCTCTGGCCCTTCTTTAAATTCAAAATAATCTAAAAGCTTTGTGTTTCCTAGGTTTTTATCTTCTATTCTATTTTGAACCACTTCTCCATACAATAAACATGCAGTCGCTGTTCCTACATTTTGTAAAGGGTCTTCGTGAAATCTAATAGCTATATTTTTGATGATTTCATTAATAATATCATTATTGGCCTCACAAGCAAAAAATGCATTACATATATGAGGTGGAGTGTGAGTAAAGTTATATTGATCGTCAAACATTGGGCCATATCTAAATATAGGTTTTCTTATTACTAAATCATAATTAAATAAAGAATCAAGAGGCTTTAAGCATGTGCAATCACTATCAGTCCATACTCCTCCAATTTTATTAATTATATATAGCCTAGCAGAATCCCATTTTTTCAAAATTCCTCTAGCCCGAGATCCACCTTTTATATTTTGAATCCACATGTTGTAAAAATCTTCATTATAATTTTCTTTTATAAATTTTGTTGTGCTGTCATCAGTCCAGTGCATTATCTTTAATTCTGGATTATACTTGACAAAAGAATTGATGCAGTTTTTCTGTGCTTCGGATAACTGTCCTCTTGGGGACATGTAGTGTAATATTTTAGGTATCATTAAATTTCTGCTATCAATTGATTTTCTACTGTGGAAATTTTGTAATTATTTATTTCTAGAATTTTTTTCTTAATTGAACTTATTTGAATATCTTTACCCCAATTAACGCAAGCTCTTCCTTTGAATTCACCACCTTTAGCAATTAAAGATTTGGAGTGGGATCCTATAACATGTAAATCGTCCACAACTATAATATGATTATTAATGTGATGTTTTTTGATTGCATTTAATTCTTGCTCTATGGGACAATCTGTGTTTGAGTTTTCTCCGTCCATATTGCTGTGATCATTATGGGCATCTAAAAAGAATAATATTCTTTCGTCTATTTCTTTGATGTGTTCATACATAGACTGAGAATCGCTATGTATTAGCTTTACTATAGAAGGGTCGTATTTTTTAATACCTTCATTTATCCATCGCTCGTAAATTTCTATACTGTATATTTTGTTGAAATTTGCATTAAGTGCGGCTTCAACACCCCTGCCTCTTGCTAAACCTGTTTCAAAATAAACATTGATGTTATGTTGGTCTTTAATTTTGTTGAGTATATTATTCGGTATTGGCATAATGTTTTATTTTAAATTTATATTTTGGCTATTCTGTCGTAAAGTTGCACCTTTGGTATGTATTTTTGTGTGGGCATTATCAAGACCAAAAGCATAAGTTAATAAATATCTGTTGCGATTATATTTTTCATGATATTGAGGCTTATTTGTTTGTCCAGCATGCTCAATTCTTTGATCAAAAATAATCATATCCGTAGCACGAGAGTGAAGTATTATTGGGGTATTTTTTACCCCTCGCCTATGAGTTCCTGCCTTAAACCATAAACCATAGTCGTTGTCAGTATGGTCTTGAAGCAAGAAGCAAACTTTAACAATATGACAATCATCACTCCATAAACCTTCCTGAGTTCCATTACCTCTGTCTTTAGCTAAATAATCCAAAGTATCCCTATGCCAGCCCGTTGTTTTATTCTGATGTAAATCAGAATGACCCGCGTAAACAAAATTATCACCTTCGAACACATAGTCATTTAAGGCTTTATTGATTCTTGAGTCTTGATGTAAGTTATTAACTTGCCCAAGATCTGAAAAATTTCCAGCAAAACCTGGAAGTATTTTAGATATGCCATCTTCAGAAAAAGATGGATGATTTTCTAAATACTGATCCATAACACTTCTAAACAATGTAACTTCGGAATCCGTTAAAACATCTTTAATTACAATATATCCATTTTTTTTATAGTCATTCATAAATTATCCTCTCAAGCTTTTTCTCTTTTCAAGTTCACCGCCAAAGACTTGCCTCGGACCCTTATCTCCAAGAGTTTTTTCAATATCATTTATACCTTTTACCATTTTAATTAGCCCACCTGGTTCTATTGAGGCCATGTGATCGGAACCCCACATCATTCTGTCTAAAGTGATATGACGTTCAACCCATGTAGCGCCAAGAGAGACTGCTACAAAAGTTGGAACTAACCCGTATTCATGACCACTATATCCTATTTCTCTTGTTGGGTGTTTTTTTTGTAACCAATGAATATAACGCATATTAAGTTGATCAACAGGGCAAGGGTATGTAGAGTTTGTATGAAAAATTAAATCAGGATTAGAAATATCTATAGCTCGATCTATTTCTTGTTCGGTACTCATTCCTGTAGAAATCATGAAATGATCTACAGATGCTCTCGCAGATTTCAATAAATCTTCGTTTGTGATTAATGCTGATGGAACTTTTGAGGTATCGACATACTGCTTCATGAAATCAACTGATTCCACATCCCAAACACTTGCAAACCATTTGATATTTTTTTTCTCACAATAAAGAGCGATTTCATCATATTCTTTTTTGCCAAATTCAGTCTTATATTTATATTCAAGATATGTAATCTTTCCCCAGGGGGTATCTCTCATTTGATTCTTTTGCTCCTCTGGTACACATAGTTCTGGAGTTCTTTTCTGAAATTTTACATATTGACAACCAGCAACCGAAGCCACATCTATTAATTTTTTAGCAATATCAAGATCGCCATTATGGTTGATCCCTATTTCTGCTATAATGTTTGTATTCATTTTAATATATCTGGGTTTTGTTTGATTGTTTGTTTGGTGATTAGATCTTTAAGTCGAGTAGTAGACCACTCGTGTGATCTTAAAAATATGTTTAATGAAGTTAGACCCAATAAAGCCTAATCCACCTGTGACCAATATAGATTTCATGAACGCTCGTAATCGTCTTGTATGCGTACTATATCATCTTCACCAAAATAAGTACCTGTTTGTACTTCTATTAAAATCATATCTTCTGAATCACTAGGGTTAGCCATTCGATGTTTATCTTCAAAACCAATCAATGCCGTTTCTCCAACTTGATAATCGGTATCAACATCATTTAATGTAACACGCGCCACACCTTGCACAACAGTCCATGCCTCTTGTCGATGGTGGTGGTATTGATAGCTTAATCTTTGACGAGGTTTAACGACAATACGTTTAACTTTACAGTATTCTGTATCAAGCAATATTTCATAATACCCCCATGGACGAATAGATTCATCATCTTGATTATTCATTTAAAGTTATTATATCCCATCTATTGTCATAATTCAAGCGAAAAGTTCCTTGGTAACCAACTTGACCCCAAGAACATTCTTTGGGAGAAAATAAACTCATGAAATATTGCCCGCTATCTTTTTTATAAAGATAATACTCTCTACCCATGACAGGCTTAAAGCGCATTTCTGCATTGAATATAACTTCATTCCACTCTAACTCTTTTGTTAGCTGTTGGTATTCAGATTTTAATTTGTTGAATCGGTCTTGGTAGTGTTGGTTTGCTCGATGAACTGCTCCAATTTTCCAGCCACCCAAACTATGGTTGGGCTTAATAACAGGAGCCCCCAAATTACTAGCATAAGGAAGAGAGTGAGGGTTTGGCGCGACGTTGTCGGGTGTTTGTTTTTCATCCATTACCAACTATTAAATGTTATATTTTCTCTATTATTTGGGTTTTCTTTAATCTTCTTTAATATATCGTATAGGGTATTTATTTGGATTTGTAATAGATTGTTTGATTTGTTTTTGTTGTATTGTTTTTCGAGCTTTTTTATTTCGTCTCGTATTATTTGGCGATCAAAGCGACCTTTATAACTCCAACCTAAATCAAAACCGCGTCGCAAGCCTTTTTGGTGAGCATGTTCGAAGTCATTATTGATGCCGTCGTTGTACATTATTGTAATTCATCACCCTGCTTCCAATTCATGCACCATTTATAACTTTGCACAGAAGCGATTTTACTTGATTCTTCTTCCGATAGACAACTAGTGGCACTACGCAGATTTGTTTGCAATGTATCAATCAACACATAAAGTTCAGATATTTGCTTGTCTTTTTGTAAAAGTTGTTTTAATAAATTTTTCTCATCCATACGAGAATTTACACTAAATTACTGATCTAGATGTTGTTTGACTAAATTTTTTATTTCAATTACTTTTTCTGGATTATTTTCTTTGTATAACTTTAGAATAATTGAATTAACTAAAGCATTTACCCTTTCTTCCCAAGAGTAATCTATTTCAAAACGATTCATTTAAATATATTTAAGTGTCGTTTAAATTTTTCGATTCGTGATTTTCGGCGTAATACTCGATCCATTTTATCAACCAAAGAGTCGATAGATTTAAATATATCATCACTAGCCGCAGAAACTACTGAAGATTTACCTTTGAAGTTTAAGTGACCTTTTGCAATAAATTCGTTTTTGTGAGAGCGAGAATGAGTATCTCGAATTAATTCTACCCTTAGATCAATGATAGATTCTGAATGGTCAAGTAGTTTTTGACATTTTTGCTTTAAAATAGCAATATGTATAGGTTTTTTATCTATATGAATAAACTCAATCTTTAAGTCATCAATTTTCATTTTATTTTAATATAAGGGTTGACATCTCCATTTTGAACTATCTTTCTGTCTTCATAAGGGGCAACTAATCTGCGATAAATTTCCATTTTAGCGCATTCCATTGCTCCAATAATATCATTAGCGGTTTGATAGTTAAAGTCGTTTTGATCGATATAAATACTAACCAATTGATTTAAGGCATAATTGAATTGACCTGCCGTTGTTATTAGGTTATCGTAATCTACTTTTTTTTGTTCTGATGGTGGAATATATGGCATTATAACATTTCCTCTATTTGTGTTTTGTATTGATTTGTTTGGTTCATTAATGTCACCGTGACGCTCTTTAAGGTTATTAAATATTCTATATCGACTTGTCGCTCTGGTGGGATATCAATATATGTATTATGAATCTCTATCAAGTCAGAAATTGCATCTATTTGCTTTTGATATAATAAAAATAATTTAGAACAAGATTCATTACATTTCTTTTTAACTCTATCTCTTTGGTATTTTTTAGGGCTCGAGTTTTCATTTACAAATCGCTTTAAGGTTTTGAGGGTATTCATATGAATTTCTTCATATTTTATAATTTCATGGGTATAAAATTCATAAGTTTCCCAAGCTAATTCTAGTTTGTTGATCATAAAAATTTATGTAAAAGTTCAAATTCTCTAAGTCCCATATATTTCACAAAGTAAAGGCAGAATTCTGCGATTCGTGAAGGTTGCCAATTTTCAGCACGAATAATATCCCCAACCTCAATATACTTACCGTTTGACCAAAGATCGGTTAAGACAATAAAATCTGTGTTCATAGGTTAATTATTATAGTAAAAGAAAACAAAAATGTCAAGAATAAGTGTAAAATATTATTCATGGCATTCAGAAAAAAAATATGTTGGTCTTGCATGATATTATTTGCGGGAATTCTATTTGCAATATGGAGCTTAACTTCCTGCAATGATAGTAATTTTAAGGAATTAAAAAATATTCCTACAATAGAAAATAAAGACGAATTTAAATACAGAATATATAGAAGGCAAGATTTAGGGTTAAGATTTGGACATCAAATAGGTAACAATTCTGTAAAAATAGATGTTCCCACTAATGTGAGTATTATGATGCTTGATGGAGCTTTTAGGGAAGTTGATTATTATTTCTTTAGAGAGTTTAATAATTGGTTTAAGGATGTAAAGTTTGAAAATGGCATAATGGCGATAAACCAGAATGAAACTTTAGATTGCGACAACTTTGCAATGCTTTATAAGTCGCTAATGAGTATTTCAAGTTATAAAAGTAATGTTGAATTAGAACCGGCAGTAGCATTAGTGATAGTTGAGCAAAGACATCCATTTGGTGGAGTGCGTGCTGGATCATTGCATATGTTGAATTTAATTTTCACAAGCAGAGCTTGGTATATATTTGAACCACAAACTGGAGAATATATAGAATTAGAAAAATATCCAAACCAAAAATATATAAGGACTATTATAATATAGTAGAAAATGGAGCCACCTGTCGGGATCGAACCGACGACATCTTCATTACAAGTGAAGCGCTCTACCAGCTGAGCTAAGGTGGCATTATTTTTTAGAATCTCTATACCTCAATACACTTTCACATAATTCATAAAATTCTTCAACCATTAATTGGCCTTTTGCTAAATTAACATCTCGAAGGCAAATTTGTAAGTTATCAAGATTGTTAGAGCCACCTCTTGCAGTAGGTATGATATGGTCTAGATGATAACTCGCGGAATCATCAAGATTAATCGGAGCACCTGTTAAGTAACAAATAGGGTTTTCACCAATTTTATTTATCACATCTTTACATGTATAATTTTTATCTATACTATTTACAATAGTATTTGTTTTGTTGCCTGGTGATGTAGATTTCCTTTTGAAAGTTTTTAACTTAGATCTAATTCCTTGATAATTAACTCTTGAGCAACGAGTCTTAAATTTAGAAACTTTTTTACAGATGGAAGGTCTATTTTTAGTATTAGATGAAACCCTGTGTTTCTCGCTACCATTTCCACAATGATAACTAATTACAGATTTAGAACAATCTAAAGATTTTGCTATTTTAGTGAAAGAAAGACCTTCTTCTCTTAAACGTAAGATGTCATCTTTTAAATCCCTATTATTTAATTTTCTATTCATTTATAATCCAAAAATCATTTAACATGGTTAGGCTTTTTACTTCAACTTCAAATATTTGATATAACATTACCCCTTCAACCAAGAAATCAAAAGTAGTTTTAAGGCAATAAAAATCTTCAATATCTTCGTAATTATTTAAGTAAAAAATATCAAAAATAATTTCAGATGTTTTTATTGATTTTGATAATACCTTAATTAATGATTGAGAGTTTATGATTCCATTTAATATGCGCGAACAAAAAACTGAATCTTGATCGTCTTTGTGTATCATTGTTACTTCATCTAAATTGGTATGATTTAATGCATCACCGCCCAATAAGCAATCCCCAAGATACATATCCATAAATGTATCGTGTTTTGCTTTAAAGAGCTCTTCGGAATCCCGAAACACATGAGTTTCGGTTGGGTGTATCAATTGATTTTTCTTTTACTTTTAATTGAAGCAATAATGCAAAGAGCTCCATGCTCATTAGAAGTCATTAATGCTTCTCCATTCGTCATCATGATTTTCCACATTTTTTTACCCATGTGATCACGTTCTTTTACATATATCACTTGTTTTGGGTTGATGTGATACTTTTCTTCGTTTGCGTCTTCTATTAATATCATAATTTATTGATTGTAAAATTCTTGTTCAGCTTCTATGTATGCATCTTTTATGCAAGCCATTATGTTAGATCGAATTCTCGATAATGTAGCGGTAACAGAACCTACAGGACGTTTAACACAAAGGCTAATTTCTTTCATAGATAGATCTCTTTTGAATCTCAATTCAGCAATTTTACGCATGTGTTCTGGTAACTTTTTATAACATTTATTTAAGGCTTGTTGTTTTATGTGTGGAGTTTCGTAATCTACGGCTTCATGAGCTAATACCTCTGTGAGCTCATTAGAAAAACAAAGTTTACTTCTAGCATGTCTAGTTTTGTGACCCATAATTTGATATCGAGCAATACTGTAGGCCCAAGTATGAAATTCAGCTCTAAGTGGATCGTACTCTTCTTGTTTTTGACATAAGATTACATTTGTTTGTTGTAGTACATCTTCTGCATCATGCCTATTGGGAATTAGTCCCAAAATATAACCAAATAATTGAACTTGAACACTTTCCAATAAGTGCGCAAATTTAATTTGAGTTTTATTGTCTTCTAATACAGCTTTCATTAAAGATGTTCGATTGTGCAGTCTAAACTATTATCTTGGTTTTTTGTAACAAAAAGACTAACAGAATTATTATTATCCACAAATAAAGATTGATAAAGAAGATCAATAATTTCTGAAAGATTAGTATCAAGATATGTCGAGGAATTAGCTTCATCTAATAAAGATTGCGTATCTACTTCTTCCACTGCTTTCATTAAATTTTTAAGAGCTTTTTTTATTTTGTCTTCTTCTGATTCGAAACTATCTTTAAATGCTATCATGGAATTACAATTCTGTCAATATCATTTTCTAATTCATAGTTGTCCCAATATTGATGATCATATTTACTGTAAGTAATATCGTCAAATAAAATGAGGACTCGATTGGGGGTATTGGATTCTATTTCATATCCAACTGCAAGGCCATCAGGCACACGACCACTGCCATCTTTATACTCAAAGCACTCATCATAGTCATGCTCGGAGTAAACTATATTTTTAGAAAGTATTGTCATGAATAATAATTTGATTCTCTTTCGGATATGAACTCAGAGCGATCTTCCCATTTTTGAGAGTAAGGGTTATATTTTTCTATGCTAATATTTTGAACACAAGTATGCTTATGCTTTACTGTTTCCATGTGAAAATGAAATGCTTGAGACGCATTTAAAGCCATGTAATAATGATAGCTGTTCATTTTCGAATGCCCTGGGCCTGCATTATATTTTATGCGATACTCAAAAAGCTTTTCATTCATCAAAATCTTCTTCAAAAGGTGGGTTCCATATTATATAATCAAAAAGGCAAAATTCAACATAAGAATGCCTTTCTATCTCCACACCAACAGGTTGACCTTCTGGCACTTCTATATTAGAGTCTTTATAAAAGAATTCAGGATAAGAAGATGCTGTTACTAATTCACATGTATTTTCTGTTTTCATATTTATATATATTAGAAATTTATTCTATAATATATTATTATATTTGTCAAGCTAAATGATTTGCACAAAACATAAAGTTATATTTATTCATATACCTAAAACAGGGGGGACTTCTGTGGAATATATGTTTGGAATGCTTGAAAGGTTTGGTAAGAATGGAAATTTTGTAAGAAATCTAAATATAGAACCAACTCATATGCCCGCAGAAGAATTAAGTTTAAAGCATCCTAAATGGTTTGATGAGTTTTATAAGTTTACAACAGTTAGAAATTCATGGACTAAAGTTTATTCTGGGTATATAATGTATTACAATATAATGTTTAGGGGAACAGGTAGTGCTATGACATTTGATAAATGGTTGCATAATAAGTGGAAACCAAGAGTATCACAAAGCAAAATAAGTGAACAACTAGACTTTATTACCATTAATGGAGAAATTTCTATGGATCGAATCATGAGATTCGAGAACTTAAAAGAAGAATGGGAGAGTTTATGTGAGTACCTAAAAAAACCAATAGAACCATTGGTTCACATGACTAAATACAAAAATAAGCCAATAACTTTTCACGAAGCATATACTCAAGAAAATATTGATTTAGTGGCAGAATTATGTAAAAAAGATATTGAATATTTTGGTTATGATTTTCCCGCTAAAACAACATCTTAGCAATAGGAGTTAAATCTTTTCTGCCGTGAACAAGTTTGATGTAATCTTTGATAGAGGTTGGCAGTTTATTAAAAGTGTTATGGTAGCCTAAATTAGCTAAATCTTGGTCGTAGGTACGACTAAGAGGGTGTTCGATGGTGTGATTAAAGTCGCGTATTACAGGCATGCCAATCATGTGAGAAACCGCGCAAAATACAATATCCCATCCCCAGCCCATTTTATTCTCTAAAAAACAATCTTCAAGATCAAGGTATTTAAAGTATTGAACGACTCTTGGATGAATGAACCAAACAGTTTCGTCACCATTGACAATGTATTTAATGTTGGTATCTTGAGTGGTAACCATTTTTAAACTCGCAAGCTCATCGCTTTGCCACTCTACATTATTTACTTTGGGATAATAAATACCAGCATTATATTTTTGTATATAGTGCCACGCATCTTGAACTAATTTGGGCCAGTCGTGATATGATGTGTCGCCTTGAACATGAAAAAAGACACTAGATCCATCGTGAATATCGAGAGCTTTTAAGAATTGATCTGTAAAATAAGAATCTTCGCCAATATTATGCCAATATGCTCGAAGATTTTCGGCACTGCTATTAATTACATCGACACTATCAACACACCCATGTAGAGCCGATTCGATAGCTAGTGTAGAATCGAATTTATCGCGCCAATTAAATATAAAAGCTTGTGTTTTAATCTATTAATCCCAGTTTCCTCTTGCGACATTGCGTCCATCAAGGTTGCTCCAGTCGATAGAAAATGGATCTTCATCTTCGTCTTGAGTGAGTGCTTGATTTTTGAGTTCGTTTTGTTGATCTTCGTACAACTTGGCATGCATGCGTTGGCCCATCCATAAAGATTCAAGAAGTAATGCTTGTACGGCTTGTAGGTTGTAACTCTCTTCGCGGCTACAACGATATGCTAATTTTAATACATTGCACAATGTGCGTTTTTCATCAAATGGTTCGCTCATGGCGACCTTCATTTGCTCGGCAAGTTCCTTGGTAAAAGGTTTTGGTTTATATTCGCTCATATAGGTATATACACTAGTATGTATCTGTGTTTGATCAAGGTTTCATTATTTTTTTAAGTCAATATCCCCGTCTAATTTGTGCTTTTCCCACCAGCCATCGTCATAATTATGTTTGTATTGTCTTAGTTTGTTATTCATTTTTTTAGCCATATTAAAAGCTTCTTCTAATTTTTCTAGAAGAGGTTCATCGCTATTTCGCTTTTTAAGCTCTCTATATATTTCTCGATGAACTTCGCATATGGTTCTCATATTCCATTTGTCTGCATGTATATCTGGCATAATTTTATTCTCCTATAATGTTACTTTCGGCGCACCAAAATTTCATTCTGAAGCCTTTTTGTTTTAGTTGTTGAATCAAATTGTCATGAAATTGTTTGCTGGTATTTTTTAATTTTTTCCAATGCCATTCTCCATATAGTTCATCTATATACCCGTCAAACAACCCTTGTTTTATCATTTTAGGTAATATGTCATACTCTGACCCCTCAATGTCTATCTTGAGAATAATATAATCCTCTTTATTAAAGTTCTTTATAATAAAATCAGAAATATCAATACAATTCACTTTAATTTCTTTGGCGTTACTCATGTAAGTTGTTTTGTCTATTCTAAGGGTACTGCTTAGATTTATATCTCCAATATAAAAACTAGACTCACCATAAAATGTAGAAACGGCATAATTGTAAATTTTAAAATCAGGAAATTTAGATTTATACACTTCCACCATGCTAGGATTGCATTCAAAGCTATGTATTTCGTAATCTTTAGAATCAATAAATGATTTCAAAAATAAATCAACAGAGCATCCGTCGTTGGCTCCGAGGTCTAAAAGTATTTTTCGATTATTTTTCATCTTATATTATTTGTTTGATAAATGTAAATGATAGTGTATTTTCTGCATTGTCTGAGGATTTACATAGTGTGTTGTGATTTTACTATCTTTAATTATTGCATCAATGCATACTGACTGATTTTGTTTTGCTGTTTTTGGATTGGGTGTTGATAGTGAGTCTATAGGAATTAGATCGACACCTTGTGATTTTAATGCTGAACCAAGCGTGCGATCTTCTGAAATGGGGCTTGTTAGAAAAATTTCACTTGCACTTACACATGCCTGTACTGCTGACCTGCTTAAAACATAGCCAGCTCCACCTTGAGCGTATGCAAATGGATTAACAATTTTTCCACCAATATATAATATATCATCAGGATCATAACTTTTTAATAAATTTATCAATCTATCAAATGCAACATATGTATCATCATCACATTTAAACAAAAAATCCCATTCATAATCTAATGATTTTACTAGCATTTTGTATGTTTTTTTTGGTAGCCGATGCCTGTGTTCTCCTTCATCTGGGCTACAGTTCCATGTTTTACCCATAGCTTGAGATTGAATTTTGTCCCCGTAAAAAAAATAATCATGTGGTGATTTTATGTCTTTAATCCATGTGGCTACACAAGCATCCGCTCTTTCTTGAGTTGATGAACATGTTAAAATTGTAGCAAGTATTTTCATTTTATTTTAAGCAAATCTCTTATTAAAAATACTCTCAATTCACAGTCGGATAAATTCATGTTATTCATGTTACGTATATACACATTGCAATTAGTGTGAGAAACATGATACACTCCATAAGTTGTTGGACTTGGATTTTTTTCATCATTGGGAAGATACCAATCACCAACTCCACCTTCATGTGATCTGTCCCGGGTCATTAAAATGTCATGTTCATTTCTTAAATCTCCGGCAGAATCATTATTTTGGGGCATGAAGTTGTATTGGAAAAATTCTTGATCGTGGTAGTGATTTGTTTGTTGTTTTAAAATTTGAATTCGTTCATTACTAATCTTAACAAATGCCTTGCATAGATTTTCAAATTGTGTTGGAGTTCCACTTGCCAAAAATGGACAACCATTATCCATTAAATGAAGTTTTTCGCTGGGTTCTTTAATAGGAAAATTGACATTGATTGCATCATAATCACTAACATAAAAATTTTCCTCTTTTTGAGTTGCATATGCCAGCCAACGAAACCAACAGCTCATACCGTAATCAGAAATTACCCTGCCAGTTATTTGTTTAAAGATTCTGCGCATTTCTGTGTTCAATGTATCAAAATACGGGTGCTTTTTTGCATCTTCTAAATTTAATACAATCGGCTCGTAGCCTTGACATGACCAACTTATTTTCCATAAATCAATTAATTCATCCTGTTGTGAATGATCATTTAGATTCTGATAGTATGTGTATATTTTCATATATAATAATATTACACATCAATTACAGTGATTGCGTGGCAAAATTATCTAGATACCTCCAAGCATTTATTCTTGTTGTATGCTTTAAATTAAACATAGATAGGTTTACCCCTCCATGGATGTGAAATAAATTAAAGTCATTAAGAATATTGTTGATTGATTTTTTCTCAAGCTCGTGAAGATCGGATGCAATCTCTAATAAATCGATATCTCCAGCATCTCTAAATGAACAGTTTGCAATGTACATGTCTGAGAAAAGATTAGGATTTATCGAATGAATGTATGCCGTCTTGCTTTCTTCTGCAAAGCGAATGTCATTAATGTTATTAGTTTTAGAGCATATCTCAATAGTATTGACTATAGCTTCAGCCCTTTTTGTAGACAAATAACCACAACAACAAGATCGTGAAAATACAAATGATTTTTGATTTGTAAGTGATTCGCATAAATTTGGAGTTAAGTTTTTATTGTAAACATCATAATCGCACCAAACTGTAGGGCCATTTTCTAGAACATATTGAGAATAAGCTAACCAACGCATATAGCATTGTTTTAAGTAATCGATTGAGTTTTTTGATGAATAAAGCAAAGATTTATAGTCGCCAAAATTAATATTTTTGAAGGATGCATGTTTTTTAGCGTGTGACTCATTTAATATCAATACACTCCAACCTCTTTCTGTCCAGTTTTTAGACCATAAATCGAGAAGTTCGGAGCTTTCTCTAGAAAATTTAGAGTCGATTGGCTCGAAGTATGAAACAACATTCATGTTACAATATTTGTTTTGCTTTAAAGTTTACTCTTAGGTCTTTGCTTTTGAATTTTGGATGATCTTGCAAGAAATCATAGCCAATATTAATGTAAGGAACTTGCATTACATGCATTTGATGAGACATCCAAAAATTCTGTTTTATATATGAAGAATGTATATTTTTGTTCAAATAATTCGGACAATTACTTGTTAATATGCGTCTCTCAGCTATTTCGCCTCCATGATAATTGTTCCAATTAGTTTCTCCCCATTTTAATTTTTCACACGAAGCGATAATATCATTGCAATTTCTTGACACAAAAATTACAACTATATCGTTTTGTTTGGGTATTTTATGCAGTAAAGAAGACATGCTTGGAGCTTGAGCTACAGACTTATGTTTGATTTCTAAAAAACTATCCACCGTTTTAAGTTCATCATATAATTTATAGTTCAAATCTTCTGACAAAACATTTGATAAAAATGTTGTCCCACTACGTTGAGGACCTGATACCAGAATTTTTGTGAATTTTTTTGATTTAATCGTTTGAAATAGTTGTGAGTAATTCATGTTAAGTGATTATCGTCTAATAATGTGGTTTCGTCATCGTAGTATTCGGTGTAGTGTTTTTTGTTTTTGTTTCTTTCTATCTCTTCGTCGTAGTTAAATTGTGATTCAATGCTGGAGCCTCCTGTGCGAGGTATATGTATGAAAAGAAATTTATGCTTGTGATTTATCATCGTTTTCTTCCTCGATGACTACCGTGAATATGGTAATGTTTATCACAGTATTTGAAGGGTTTTTCTTTAATTTCTGAGTACCTCTCATCCATCTTGGTAATTCTGTCTATCGCGCGTAATTTGAATCTATCATCAAACACCTCACCTGGTATTATCTGATTGTATTCATGAGCGATGTAATCCACAACATCTTCTAATCTTCGCGATTCATTCTTTGAGTGTTCTGAGCGATACAGCAAACGATTATAATCTAAGATTATCAAATTATCTGAGTTATGGTGAATTTGAGGGTGATTATCTCTATTGACAGTTACAAAGTATACGTGTTCGAACCTATATTTTTTAACCGCATCGATAATTGCATCAACTTTTCCATGGGTTTTCAAGGTCAACCGGTTTGACATTAAAAACAGAGGAGTTTCATCTGGATTTTTATTGAAAAGGATGTCTTGACCAGGCTCCAGCATGCCCGTGTTAATGTTAGCAACTAGGGTACTACCAACATGAGGTACAGTAATAGTAATTAGTTTTATTGAGCTACTCATTGATAATATTTAGTAACTCTGTTTTGTATTTAACATGTAGGGTTTTTAAGTGATTCAAATTATAGTTCAAGATATTTTCAGCGGAGTTGTAAATGTCAATCCATTCCTCATTTGATATAGTACACAATCTCTTAACTTCTTTAGTTATAGCCTGTATGCGTGAATCGCGATCTTCGATATTATCATAAGATTCATCGATAAGACCATCGAATGTCTTGAAACCATCTCTACGTAAAAGATTTAACGTGTGATAATTACCAGCTAGAAGAAATATTTGTTTAGTTTGGATAGCTTTGATGATTTTTTCTGTGTACCGATTTGTGGTTGTTCGCATCTCAGTTTCTTGAACCAAGGAAAACCTACTGTTGTGTATAGAGTAAACATGGTTGTAATCTAAGAAATCTTCACTTAAAGAAGTGTAAAACTGTCCAACAGACTGGTAAACTTCGCTGAGGGTGACCGGTTTTCCTTTGTGAGTAATCTCCACTTTGCCTTGAGATTGGTTTGCCTGGTTTGCCTGATTTTCCTGCTTTTGACGATTTAAGTTAATGTCTTTTCCGAATTTAGACCAAACGCAAATCTCATCATTCAAAAGATTATTATCTTGCAAACTATTTAACATTGCGACTTTGTCAGCTCGAGGCGTACCATGAAAATAATTAAATTTAAAAATTGGTTGATCTGACAGCTTAAAATTATCTATAACGAACTCTTTTGGCCAATTACTATAAAACCAAGTATGAGGAGATACCCAAGAGCGATGAAGGTATCTAAATTTAGAATCAATTCGAGTTAAAGATTCGTTTTGAGTGACGATAATCACATCGCAATTCAATGCGCATTTTAACTCATCATGCCGCTTATTTAATCTATCGATAGGTAAATTAAAACCACCCTCATAATCACATTTGAAAATAAATTTTTCACAGTTACAATTTTTGGAAAATTTAACTGGTTTTAGAAACAGGTTATTAAATGTATCCATACCATAGATCAATACATCACAAGCCTCAAGTTTAGATGTGTTGTCAGAGAGGTTGAAATCCATTCGAGTCGCATCAAGACTTTTAAGATGCTCGTCGTCAATACGGTCTGAATATATAATTTTCATGATAACATTTCTTTAATTAGTTTTATTCTATTAGAGTTAGTTCCGCACCTACGATGACTAAAGTGAATAATTGGAGTCAAATGATCTTTAATGTATGGTGATAATAATTTATCTCTTTCACGTGTCATAACGATATCGTGATGATTCTTTAATTCCGCAGAGTTGTATGCGAAGAATTCTTGATCATGATAATGATCTGTCTGTTGTTTTAATATATCAATTCTTTGATTGCTGACGTCTACAAATGCTTTACACAAATTTTCAAATTGTGTTGGTGTTCCGCTTGCAAAACATGGTACATGACTATCCATTAAATGAAGTGTATTGCTAGGTTCTGTGACTGGAAAATTGATATTGATTGCATCATAATCACTAACGTAAAATTTTTCGTCTGCTTGGGTTGCATATGCCAACCAACGAAACCAACAACTCATTCCGTAATCACTAATTGTTCTACCAGTTATTTCATTAAAGATTCTACGCATTTCTACGTTCAATGTATCAAAATACGAATGTCTTTTTGCGTCTTGTAAATTTAAAACAATTGGTTTGTAACCCTGACGAGACCAACTAATTTTCCACAGATCAATTAATTCCGGTTGTCTATCGTGATTTATATTCTGATAGTATGTGTAGATTTTCATTTAATATTTATATCCATTTAATTCTATTACACTCTTTTCTTTTTCTGCTACCAAATTGATAGTCTCCTTAGTATAAACATTATAATAACTACTTTTTATAACACTTTTATTTCCGTGAAATAATGGCGAAAATTTTACATTCACTTGATTGCATAAAAATTCAAATTCTTTGTTTAAATTTTCAAATTTTGCTATATGCGATACCATACTTTCACCATTTTCATCTGCATAATAATCACTTTGACATTCGTTATTGATTATGATGTTTCGCAATACAGTTTCATCTGTTTTATTTGCAAATAATTCTTCGCACATTTTTCCTTGATTGATTTCAGGAGTATTCCATGATATACTTTCATCTTTATTTTTATATTTTTCCGCATATTCTTTGAAATATTTGAAGAAACTATAATAACGATCCCAGGGATTACGAACAATAACAAATGAAAAATAATCTGAAAAGTTTTTGTTTATTTTTTGCAATGAATTGCAACATTGCATTGCAGTTCCATGCTGATAAAAATCTGCATTAAAATTTGGTTCACCAACAATATCAATTACATTTTGTGGTAACAAAGTTTCTCGTAAAGACCTTGTGGCAGTTTTTGGTATATCAATTGTAATGAATTTATGTTTGTGAGATATCAGCATTAATTATTCTTCAAATTTATAATCAAAAAAATCAATTATTTTTGAATTTTGTTTTGCAACCATTTCTTTAGTCTTAATGTTGTAATATGATTGATAGTTGATCTTGGGTCTACCTGTGTTATAGTTTATATGTGGCAATTCAACCTTGTTTGAGATATCTAGCTTTTCGCAAAGAATATTGAAATCGTCTTGCAGGAATTCGTAACGAACCACATAATCAAAGTCTTCAAAGTTAGGATGTATCGATGGATACAATTCTTGGCGGCACAAAAACTCTTCAAAAGTGCCTTCGAAATTAATTTTTTGCTTTTTTGGGTCATTTGGATGCCGTTCGCTCACTGTACACATATGATGATACAATGAAACCATCCGATCCCAAGGGTTTCTCGCACAGGTAAATTTAAAATATTGCTCCGGAGCGAAACCATCCTCTTTAATCAGTTTTATAATAGTTCTAAGATCTGCGTGACCCCTCTCAAGTTTAACTTCTAGACCATCAACTAAACTTAATGACTTTTTAATAGATGTACCTGCGCACTTGCCAAAGTGTAAAAAAATAAATTTATGTGTGTTGCTATACATTTTTACAATATCTCTCCCATAATTTTCTGTCCCAATATGTGCGATCTAAAAATTTTTGTTGAATTTTTGGATCTAGGTCTTCGAATTTTATTTTTAGTTTATTAGTTGTGGCATTGCGATGTAAATTTGATTTAACAATATGATCCTCTACATCTGATTGTAGTATTCCGTATGCGCCGTGAAATACATTGTTTATAAGGTCATCAACTTTGCTTATATCAGAAATGCGAAAATGTTTTAGATATCCTTCATGCGCCAAAGTTAAGTGGTACGGTTCAATAATCGCAGAATCAGACATGTTCATTAAACTTCGTAAAAACCAGCTATCCTCAAGCTCGTCTGATTCAATATATTCTTGAAAATTTTTAGAGACAAGACAAGCATGATTTGGCTCATGCGAGCTATTATCGCTTTTAATGTAATTAAATATAGACAAGGCTCTATCATATGGATTTCTTAAAACAGTAAAATTTAAAAGATGTTTTCTTTGAGAAAGTGAAAGAATCAAGTCAATTAAAATTCTTGCGCATTTCCACTCACTAGAATTGTCTTTGGGCTTTAAGCCTCCCCAGAAAATTGGATCAACTATAACACAAAAAGGTATAATATCTCCATTTTCAATAAAATTTAAAAAATCATCCTCTGGAATAATGTTTGTTGTTTCGTCTGAATCATTAGGATATCGATTGTTAATGTACTCCATCTGTAATTTTAGTATTTTTTGACCTACATTAGAATCTGTAAGATTAATTTTTTGAGCCTGGGGCAAAGAAAACACTCCTTGGTCTGACCCCGTAAGATCTGTAAGAGTGCAGTATATAATAGTCAATTGGCGATTATCTTTGAGTTTAATAAGAGCTCTACGAACTTTTCCTGATGTCCAATGAGAATAAAATATATCTGAATCGCATTCTATGCCGCACTTTAAGTTATCTCCTCTTAATATATGATATCTTCTGCAAAGCATTTGTGCCCAGCTTAACACATATGTTCCTGCATTTTTAGCAATATGATGAAATACAGGTAAATATTCTGGGTCTTTTATTATGCTCATTTTTTATGTAATATTATTGTTTGTGGATATTCTTTTTTTACACTATCTATTGTTTTGTCTGCGTCGATGGGTAAAGAATAGTTTGAGATAATTGGCGAATCAATAAGATGATTCTGTGGTAAAGAAGGATTGTTGAAGAATGTTTTGCCATTTAAAGTGCCTAAAAAAGCATGCATTCCGACATCAAAACTAATAAAATGGTTTTTATTTTTAGAGACTTTATAAGCAATAGTTTTTTTAGATAGTAGAAAAAAAGTAGCAAGAGTATCAGACCTTCGATAAATGGCAACACCATTTAAATGTCCAGTCCAGGCTTCAAATAAGGGTAGTTCTTGTCTTCCTTTGTATGTGCTGCCAGCGATCATGAAAGTATGATTGTCGCAATAACCAATAATTCTATCGATCCAATAATCTGTAATCGGAAAAGTGTCGCATTCAATCATTAAAAAGTCGCGGTAATCTTCTTGCATTAATGGAATCATGCTATCAAAAAATAGATTATTTGCACCATTAGATCCACCTAGCGGGGGAACTTTATCTAGGTTGGCTCGCTGTAATTCTTGTGGTGTTCTGAGATATAAATCTTCAATTCCTTGTAAATTATGTGATTTTATTTTTACTTCATTTACATTTTTGCAGTTTTTATATTGTAATAAATCAATATATTTTTGTTCACCGCCATTGTTGAAAAAGATAATTAAATCAATAGACTTATCAGTAGATGCATCGGTTTGGAAATAACGATCAAGGCATTTTTTAACTAACCCAGAATCGTATTCTTTTTGGGTGGCTAATAGGACGACAGATAATTTATTGGTGAATTTCATTTTTGTAGACAAATACAATCTATGTTATGTTTCGAGTTATACTTTTTACACTTATTATATAGTCTTTCTTGTAAATAATAAGGCCAAAAGAAGTAAAATGCAGCATCATCTTCGTTTTTTAGGGCATTTTGTAGTTCGCGAGCATAAAGTTGCTCCCAGTTTCGGTCAACTAGCTTAAGTTTAGTGTCTGAGGGTGTTAGTTGTTTGTGGGGCGCATTGCACCCAATCAATAAAAACAAAAACAAAAACCTCACACCATATTATACACTATTTATGTAAGTAATATAATATATGGGCGGCTAATTCTTTCTTGGTAATAGATTCTTCTAAGTCAGAATGATCAAATTGACATTCTTCAAATAACTTTTGATAAGACATGGATAACTCCATCATTTTATCGTAAGGCAATTTTCGGCTTTTGTAGTACTGCTTGTATAAAATATTAAAGACGTCTTTAAATTTTACTTCATTAAATAGTTCACTTGTTTTCATTTAATTAAATTTTTCGTAAAAGGGAATAAAATCTTGACTTGGATTAATCTTTTTATTGATTAACATATTTTGACACTCAATTAAAAAAAGTTGTTTAGAAATGGCTTGATCTTGAATCTTAATAGTGTCCTCTAGGTAAATGATGTGATCGTGTTGTTTATTTGTAAACCAAAGTAAAATACAGACAATCAAAAAGAAGAGGATGTCTGTTCCGTTTAATTTCATAATAAAGCTATATCAAAATCTGCATTAATTGAGCCATTTGTTCCGTTTGCTGATACTTTATTAAACATAATATCTGTTTTAGGTTCTAATTTCAATGGAAAAGGTAATGTTTCTGATTCAGACTGATTTGTGGAGCAAGAAACAATTTCGCGAGTGCGAAAAACTTTGCCATATTCACGAGTTTTAATATGAATAACAAAATTTACGCTAGATGAACTATCTGTGTTTTGCGCCGAACAATGAAATTTTAACAGGTAGCCAGTGTAGTTAGCTGGAATTGTATAAAGAGCCATCAATGTTTGATTGTTTTCAGAAAGAACTCTAGCATATTGAATTGATGAATTACCAGTAAGATGAACATCCGCGCTCCCAATTAAGTTAGTAGAGTCATTATTGTAAGCTCTGAATACTCTAGTCCAAAGACCATTTAATGGAACATCATTAAATCCATTTAAATTGGCAATTTCAGTCTTTTCGTTGAAATTTTCATCCAAGCCTATAACTACAATTTCTTGAGTGTCATCACTATCTCCAGATGATATTGAGAGCGAAACGCCATTATCACTAGGAAATTGATATAAGCCACCAATATCCCATATTGTCTCTTCGCTAGTTTTATCTGCAATGCTAGGTATTGATCCAAATTTATGTATATGAGATTTTGCTTGATTTAAAATTAAATCATAAGGGTTTTGACCCATAGGAGCCCAGTGAGAATTGGACTGATCCCATACATAATTAAAGTTTACATTATGATTTCGACTAGGAGCTTGATCTAAGTGAGAGCTATAATTAGGGTCTGGCACAAACTAATTTACACTAATTATGCTTTCGTTCTTGATTTTTTTCTTTCTCCACTAAATAAATAATTTATAGCTTTATTTCCTTTAATAAGAATCTCTTTGTCGCAATCTTCATTTATATCTATTTTGATATAAGATTTGATTCTATCATATATATCCATGATGGAATGAGAGATAGCTTGGTGAGTAACTCCTAGAGCATTACCAAGCTCATCAAGAG
>Ga0181597_10001386_pt1 | contig 27272 bp, 20 predicted proteins | sample 041ome_5_FD_148647 | JGI IMG/M metagenome (GOLD analysis project Ga0181597, IMG submission 148647) | Coastal salt marsh microbial communities from the Groves Creek Marsh, Skidaway Island, Georgia - 041403US metaG (spades assembly) | ecosystem: Environmental > Aquatic > Marine > Intertidal zone...
TTGGAATATGTGGGATTTCAGCCTCTTGGCAAAACTTCGCGAGTTCCCATTTATCACAACCGATTTGCAACGCTCGATCGAAGCAGTTGATCGTCACGAAGGGGCGATGTTGTCTCGTCTCGATCAAGACTTCCTGCAGGACGCCATCCGATTCGGGCGCGATGATCAGGAGTCGATTGGCGACAGTGCAACAGTGCTGATAAATCGCAGTGGCTTCATCGTATGAATGGACGGTGTGCGTGGTCACCCCGTCCATTTGCAGTTCCAGGATTCCGTCCCTCCGCATCGTGATCACACTGACGTTGGGAAGAGATGCGAAATCGGCGATGATCGCGTCGACCATCGCACGACCTTCGACCACCAGTGACGAATCAATCGGCAGATCGGAATACGCACCGCTGGTGAGGTGTTCGTAGACAAAGATGGTCAGAGGTTCGGACATCAGGAATTCATGATCCTTCATTGCCAACAATATGAGGGCAACTCGGATTATTGAGGCACTCATCGGCAATCACGAGTTCCTCGATCACATTTCCGTTGACGAGAGTCTCTTCGACAATGCGAGGAACATCTTCGACAGACACATTGCCGTACCAAATCCCTTGAGGGTAGATGACCATCGTCGGGCCGTGCTCGCACTGTTCCAGACATCCCGCTTTATTGACGCGCAGCGCTGGAGTAAGGCCATGCTGTTTCACAGCCGATTTCAACTCGTTCCGAAGCTTGTCACTTCCTGCAGGATCGCAACAGCCACGGCGATGATCGGGAGAACGTTGATTACCACAGACGAACACATGGTGTGTAAATGCTGTCATTCCGCTTGTCTTTCCACGAGAGTTCGCAAATACTGACTTCACAGTTTAATCGTCATCTCACTCCTTCACCAGTCGCTCCGTTATGACAGAATCCAACAAGTCCCTTTGGGTGAAAATTTGCGGCATCCGTGATGTCGACACGGCACAAATTGCCGTTGATGCGGGCGCAAATGCTCTCGGGCTGAATTTCTACTCGAAGTCTGTTCGCTGTATCACCGTTGAGACAGCCGCAGACATTGTGGACTCCTTACCAGAGACCATCACGCCGGTTGGGCTTTTCGTAAATCATACGATTGCGCAAATTGAACATGTCATGGAAGGGGCGAATCTGGAGACCCTGCAATTGCATGGTGACGAAAAACCCGAGTTTCTCGCCGAGATTGCCGACAATCATCCCGACTGGAACATCATCTGGGCTCGACGAGTAAATGAAGATGACATTGATGATGTTGAAGAGGATCTGCGCGAATGCGAATCTTTAGGTGTCAAACTGTTCGCCTGCCTTCTCGATCCTAAAGTGGACGGAGCTTACGGTGGAACGGGAGAGACATTGTCCTGGAAGCTGGTGGCTCGACATTACGATCAGGCGAAATATCCACCGTTGATACTTGCCGGTGGACTGACTCCCGAGAATGTCACCGAGGCGGTGGATTCCGTGAAGCCGTGGGGCGTTGATGTCGCCAGCGGCGTCGAGATCGAGACGGGTGTCAAAGACGAAGAGTTAATCAAAGAGTTTGTCGATAACGCTCGAACATCTTAATCAAACCCCTTCGAGCGGTCCCAAACCGTACACGGTCGTCAGTTCCAACGGCCATTTTTGGGTGAGTTCATTCAGGTCATTTTTTGTGATGGATTGGATCGTCTCCAGGTCGGTTTTGACGGCCCGGTATTCTTCACGATAAAGCCAGTTTCCACCGAGAGAAGCCAAACGTCCCATCGGACGTTCGGAAGCGAGAACAACGCGAGAAGAGACTTTGTTCTTCGCCTGTTCCAGTTCTTCGTCGGTGATTCCAAATTTCGTCACATCCTTCAGGATCGTTTCCAAACGCTCCAAATTAGCCGATGTTTCACCCGGCTCACCCGCCAGATAAGACAGAAACGCTCCACTCCCGTCATACTCGGCATACCCAAAATCAGCCGAGTCTGCGTGTCCGGGATCGACAATGTCCCAGAACATGCGACTGTTGGAGTCATCACCAATGATCATCGCCAAAATGTCGGCAGCATATCGATCCGAGCTTTCTGCTTCGGGTGCAGAGATCATGATCATCACATGCTCCTGTTGAATGCTCGGCAAGATTTGAAAATGACGAGTCGGTTCAGGATTTGCCGAAAAGACGGAGCGTTTCCCACCACCTGCCGGCCAGTCAGAACAGTGCTTCTCCACCAAAGTCAGAATCTCGTCCCAACTGGTGTTTCCAGCGACGGCAAGAATGATATTACCGGCACGATATTGCTCGGCGTGATAGCCGCGCATTTGATCGACAGTGAGTGCCGTGATGCTCTCAGGAGTCCCCAAAATCGATTGGCCCAGAGGATGCCCGCGAAAATGGGCCGCCATTGCCTGTTCATAAACGGTGAATCCTGGCAGATCGTCGTACATGCCGATCTCTTCGAGAATCACTTGTTTCTCGGTGATGAAGTCTTCTTCTTTCAAACTGGGATAGATGATGCCTGAGAGCAATTCAAATGTTTGAGGCAGATACTCGGGCAGAATCGCCGCATAGAACTGTGTGACTTCTTCGCTCGTGGAAGCATTGTAGCTGGCTCCCACATCATCAAATTTCTGGTTCACATCATCGGCGGTCAGGTCTCCAAATCCTTTGAATGCCATATGTTCGAGGAAATGACTCACCCCCGACACTTCGGCAGTCTCATCCCGAGAGCCCGTTTTGACGAAGAACCCCAAACCGACAGAATGCACATGCGGATTGGTTTCCGCGATGACCGTTAAACCGTTAGGTAATACTTGAGAGTGAAACTCCATTATTTGATCTCCAATGGAGTGGGGCCGATAGTAAGCAGTGTGAGATTGTTTGCAGGATGACTATTGAGGTAGTCGGATATTTTCTGAGGTGTCACGGCATTCAAGATCTCGTGAATTTCATCCAACGTGATCACTCGATCCCGCAAGAACCAATCGCGAGCGATACGACTGGCCCGCCCCGAAGAAGATTCCTGCTGCATGATGAGAGCACTTTTCGCTCCTGCTTTGCAGCGGTTGAGTTCTTCGTCTGTAATGTTCTGGGACAAGTCCTGAATCACCTGCAACATGACATCCAAAGTCTCTTGTGCCCGATCAACGGTTGTTCCCGCATAACAAAGAACATGACCGCTATCTCTTAAGGAACCGAGTGTTGCATAGACGGCATAGCACAACCCTCGCTTTTCACGAACTTCGGTAAACAGGCGAGAGCTCGACCCACCACTTAGCACACTGACCGCCGCCCAGGCCGTGTAATAATCAGGATCGTTGATGGAGACGGATGGATAAGCGAGACCGATTTGAGTTTGAGTCGATTCCAATTTGATATGGTCGCGATCCGGTCCCGCTGGAGCCGTTTCCACATCCGGTTCCGTGCCTTGTTCCCAATCGCCAAAGAGTTTTGTGATCATTTCGATCACTTGATTGTGATCCACATTTCCGGCGATCCCCAGAATTGTTTCTTCGGGACGGAAGCAGGATTCGTGATGCCGTCTGACATCATCCAAAGTAATGTTGGGCAGATCTTCCAGCGAACCGTCTGTCGGCTTCCCCCACGGTAGACCTTCACAACGTCGCTTCAGTTCAATCATGACCTTTTGTCGCGGCTCATCTTCAATCGAAAGCAGAGAATGTTTCACACTGTTGACGGCAGGTGCAAACTGCTCTTCTTTGAGATGAGGACGGCGAACGATATCGGCGAGAATTTCTAAAGAGGCGGAGAGATTGTCTTTCAGAGTCGCCCCCGAATACTTGATGTGTTTGGCTTGAACACTTTCACCACTTTGCAATCCGAGTGAATCTTGAGCAATCGCCAGTTGTCGCGAATCGCGTTCTCCCGCACCGCGAGTCAGCATATCACAAGTGACAGACGCCGTTCCATTTTTACCGGCACGATCATAGATACTACCAGCCGGAACCAATAGACAATACGCGGCAGACTGCACAGACGGGATCTGCTGAATCAAAACCGTCAATCCGTTTGCTAATGTGTGGGATTCAATCGTATCGGGGGTGTTCATATTTGGCTCAGACAACTGGGAAAACAGCAGTATCCCAGATGCCCGGCTGCATCACAAGGATACCGCTTACCCGTTTTGTGTCCCCGGCTTTTTACCGAACAGAGAACGCAATTCTGTCAGTTTCGTAATCACAAATTGACCACCCGATTGTTGGCCCGTCCCGGTGAGAGTAATCGGGGTCCCACAGTGATAGGCCAGGTTGAAGTGATGGAAATCGTTGAAATTGACATCAATCCGCACAGATTGTTGATCTTGAATATCGATAAAGAAGAGTTTTGCTTCGTCGAGATCATCAGACATCCGCAAACGACCCTGAACAGTGATCGAGTTGCCTTCTGCTTTCACCCATCTCTCGAAAGGACGCTCCTGAAACGCTTCATAATCGGAACTATCGAGACCGGCAAGGGCCGTACTGTTTTCGGCGTAAGAATCTGTCGTAACGCCATATTTTTGCAACAGGGATAGATGCAATTTGCCGATTTGCTGATTCTGTGAATATCGAACGTAACGACCGGTCTTCAACATGCCTCCACCTTGACCGGCCAATATCATCGGAATACGAGTCGCCGTGTGGTTGTCACTGTGGCCCATTCCCGAACCAAACAACACGACGCTGTTTTCCAGCAATGTACCGTTCTGATCCTTGTACGATTTCATTTTTGTCAGCAGGTAATTGAACTTCTCCATGTGCCATTCGCTGATTTTCAACAACGCTTCAATGTTGTCTCGACTAAAGTTGCGGAAAAAATGTGACAGATAGTGATGCTGTTCTTTGATACCGAGGAAATCAAATATCATACGACTATTACTGTTTCCCAGCATGTAAGTGACGCATCGAGTCGAATCGGTCCAGAATGCCAGCGCGATATTATCGAGCATTGCATCGACTTGCTCGTTCAAATTTGAAAGGCCATCAGGTCGCATAAACTTGGTCAGTTCGGGACTCTCTGTGCCGGCAGCTTTTAAATTGTCGAGTCTTCGTTCTGCATCTCGCACCACCGAAAGATACTGATCGAGGATCAATCGATCTTCAGTCCCCGCTTTACGCTGTAACTTCTTGGCATCGTCGCCGACACGGTCCAGCAAGCTAACCATCTCTTTTCGTTTCGCAGGATTTTGAAGCGGATTGCGAAACAAGCGATCAAACACGAGTTGGGGATCACTTTCACGTGGAATGGGATCGCCGTTGGTATCGTAAGAAATGTAGCTGCAACCAATCTGATTGGGGAACAATCCTTCCGTCGTCAGTTCGAGAGAACGATGGACTGTCTCCTTTCCAATTTGATCGGCAATCAACTGGTCCACCGATGCCGACTTGGTGTTCTGGTGATGGCCACTTAGAAAACGACGAGTCGAGTTTGCGTGAGACGAGAAACCGAAGTCTCCCATGTTGTCCAGAATCAGAAGGTCCTGTTTGTGACTTTCAAAGGGTTTCATCAACGGAGACATCCGAAAGTCGTTTTCGGTTCCACCATTGATGTTCCAAGACGGAGGGTGGACTCCATTCGGCTTGAAGAGAGTCATAAATCGAACCGGAGGTTTTTCACTCTCGGCGGCGCGACCTCCAGATTCCATCAAATTCAAGAACGGCAAGGGCAACATTGCACCCACACCACGCAGAAACGTTCGTCTCGGAATTCGCCAATTCATTCGGATTCACCTTTGATGATCGTTTCGCGGAAGGGGAGACTTTCTGCCACCAACAGGACCAGATCCCGATATGTGCCGTTGTTTTGATGAAGTTCGTTAACAATATTATCGACAGTCGGTCGATCAAAATACTCCAATTTACGACACAACGCATAAGACATCATTTTTTGTACGACATTACGGATAATTTTTTCTCGCTGAGATGTGACCAGAATCTCTTTCAACTCTTGGTAAGTCGTAAATTGCTCTCCACTGGGAAGTTGACCCGAGGTGTCGATTTTGTCTGCTCCTTTGGAGACAAAAGAGCCATTCTTGTCATACCGTTCCAGAGAAAAACCAAGTGGATCAATCTTGTCGTGACACACTGCACACGCTGATTTATTGCGATGCAATTCAAATCGTTCGCGAAATGTCAGCTCCTGGCCATTCCGATTTTGAGGAATTTGTCCCACATCTGGTGGAGGCTCTGGCAATGGCTCTCCGAGAATGCGTTCCAACATCCAGACACCTCGCAGCACGGGCCCTTTATTCATCGCCAACACCCCCGGCATCGTGAGTAAACCGCCGCGCTCCGGCGTGTTTTTCAAAGCGACTTGTTGATTGGGGACAATTTCAACTTCGATTCCTTTCGGCTTTCGGTATTTCGCCAGTTGCTGACGATCGTTGAGGTAAAACTTCGAGGATAACTGGTTGAAATAGGAGACGTCAGAGTCAATCAGTTCGAGTATTGGCCGATCTTCATCAAACAGGTACTTGATAAAATCAAGAGGTTGCGATTTCAAAGCGACCGCATATGGAACATTATCAGAGACATGATCAATTTCATCCAGACTGAGCCACTGCACGGCGAAGTCTTCGGTGAGGTTCCGAGATTTTGGATCATCCAACATCCTCACGATCTCAGACCGATAAATATCGCGTTGGGATAATTCTCCCAACGATGCCTTACTTATCAATTCGGCATCGGGCATATCGCTCCAGATAAAATACGATAATCGTTCGGCAAGTTCGTATCGATCGACACTCTGCCGCCCGGGAGTGCCGTCCATCAACAAACCCCGATACAGAAATCCGGGAGACATCAAGACGGCTTTCAATTCAGTCTTCAAACGAACAACGATATCAGCCTGAGATGCCGCTCCCTCAATACGCGCCAAACGATTTTCCAGTTCGGTTTCTTCGACCGGACGACGATACGCACGAGACAAAAAAGCCCCCAGCAGAGTTTCGACTTGCCCTGTCGTTATCCCTGATTCCGAAACAGGTCCGACGTACGCTTCCAGTGCTCCGCGCTGAGCGGGCGAAAAGAACTTTTCCAGCCCCGCATCGATCAAATACGAAGATTGATCCCAGATCACGGTTGTCAACGGATTGCCGGACGTATCATTCCTAAATCCACTTTTGCCGGGAGGATCCAGTGGCAACAATTTCATCACCAACGACTTCTCGGCAATCGTTTGCTCTGCTTCGATGATGTTGACTTCAAGATCAAAGCCCAAGAGTGAACGCAAAGTGTTTCGATATTCGTAAGCCGACAATCGACGGGGACGGAAAGTAGCCGGTCTCGCTTCGACATTTTCGATAAACTGAGACCGAAACCACGACTCGATTTTTTTGATCTCCAATGGAGTCGGACGTTCCACATCCTCCGGAGGCATACTTCCATTTTTGAGCAGTTCGACCGCCCGCCCCCAGGTTTCAAAATGCGTATTGGCGTCCTGCTGTGTTTTAATGACTGAGAAATCAAGCTTCGCACTCGGTTCATCACCACTGTGACAGTCGATGCAATATTGAATGAGCAGTGGCTGGACTTTAGCCTCGTAAGAATCTTCAGCATAACAGACGAACGGCATCGCCAGTGTCATCGAAAACATGACAGCCCGAAGAACGCTGTTGAGAGATTGTAGACGATGTAGATCAAGCGAAGGCATATTCCAGAACGAGCCAAACATGGGGTGGGTTTTCGTGGAGGCATTCATAATACCTCATACCACCTCGTATTTATAGATCTATCCTCATCAAATCATATGGCAGCCGTCACGATAATTCACTCGCCAATACAGTAGAGAGCATTGTCTGAACGAAGAAAGATTTGGCCATCGGCAATGGCCGGGGATGCGTTGAAATCGCCGTCATCTCCGTCGAGAGAGTTGATGTGTTCCACCTTGAACTCTGCTCCCGGTTTGTAGACATAGGTTTCTCCCTGGCGACTGACGGCATAGATATGCTCTCCCGCCAGAACAACCGACGCATAAAACCCACGACTTCCTCCACGCCCAGAACTGCCGGTGCTACCAGAGAGTCTTTCACGGTAGACAGTCTCTCCTGTCTTGGCATCGAGGCAATACGCTTGTCCGCGATCGCTCACCCAATAGAGCTTTCCTGCATGCAACACGGGAGAAGGGACATAGGTCGTTTCACGACTTTCCCACAACACGTGTGTCTTGGTGACGTCACCCTTCCCGCCGGTTTTCACGGCCACCATTCCACCGTTGCGTCCTCCGACTGCGTAAACGATTCCGTCTGCTTCCACAATGGTGGGTGAAACATTACCGTCGAGATCGCACTCGGCGTACCAGGTCAGTTTTCCAGTTTGGGGATTAAGCCCCCAGACTTCATAGGGAACAGCCACGATGAGTTCATCTTCACCATCAACATTTTTGACAATGCGAGGAGTATTGAATGTTAATTCCAAACCGGCCGCTTGCGCTTTCCAGACTTCTTCACCAGTCACTTTATTGAACGCCCGGATCGATTGAGATTCATCCGAAGCATTCACGATCAATAAATCGCCATACAAAATGGGACTCGCGCCCGATCCCCAGTGACGACTACTCGATTCCTGACCGACATATTTCTTCCACAATTCTTTGCCGTTCATATCAAACGCATAGACGCCGCTCTTGCCGAAGAACGCATAAATTCGTTCGCCGTCAGACACCGGCGTCTGCGAGGCATAGCCATGTTCCGACATGAATCCGCTGAATTGATCTTCTGGCAGCACCGCATCGATAGTGGTCTTCCAAACGATCTCGCCGTTTGTGCGATTGATTGCCAACAGATGTCGCTTCAAGTCCGACATACTTCCGGGATTCTCTTTGGATTCCCCATATCCCGTAAAGCAGGTCAGATAAATACGATCCCCCAAAATGATCGGACTCGAAGTTCCCGGACCGGGCAGCTTGGTTGTCCATTTCACATTTTTCGTCTTCGACCATTCCGTCGGGACTTTTTCTTCGGTAATGACTCCATCGTGATCGGAGCCACGAAATCCTGTCCAATCCGCCGCGTCGAGAGACCCATTGAGAGACATTGTGAACATCAAAGCGACAGTTGCGAGAGAAGATATTTTCAGCATCAGATTCCCTTGATTCGACCAACAGAACAGACCTTCACCGAACCGTTCAACACCGCATCTCCGAAAAAGTCTCGAAATTTCTTCTCGATATGAAAGTGAATCTCAGACACAATGAGAATTACAGATAATTATGCCCTGCCAATAGCGGCTGAAATCACTACCCCGAACTCCATTCATCTCTCAAAGTAACAGACTCAAGGAAGAACCATGCCTCGATATCTCATTTGCACTCTGGCTCTAGTACTGACGCTCCCGATCTCATTGTTCGCTCAGAATGAGGAGACCAAAGAGGGTGTCCGCATCGATCCCGACAATCCCGTCTACTCATGGCATGAAAATCATGATCGTAATGGGACAGGCAAGTTCTACATGGGGCGCGAAATTGCCCGAGTAATGAGCTATCACGGCGCTCCCTGGCTCGAACGACCGGAGCGAGAAAGAGAAGAAAAGCTCTCTCTGCTCATCGATGTCCTGAAACTCAAACCCGGCATGACCGTCGTCGATCTTGGTGCGGGTTCGGGGCGTATTTCATTCTTGATGGCACCCAAAGTGAGCCCTGGCGGCGAGATTCTCGCCGTCGATATTCAAGACGAGATGCTGGCGTTGATCGAAAAGAAAGTGGACGAAACGGGCATCACTAATGTCATTCCCGTCAAAGGCAAAGTGGACTCCACGGGACTCAAACCGGACACGGTCGATCTGATCATCATGGTCGATGTCTACCACGAACTCGAATTCCCGCACGAAATGCTGGCAGACTTCGCCAAGGTGCTCAAACCGGGCGGGCGTGTTGCCTGGGTCGAATATCGCAAAGAAGATCCCGATGTACCGATCAAACTTGTTCACAAGATGTCGGCCAAGCAGGTCAAGAAAGAAGCTTCCCAAAAAGAGTTCGGCCTTGAATTTGTCGAAACGGTCGGCAAGCTCCCTCAGCAGCACGTCGTATTCTTTCGTAAGCCGACACAATGATAGAGAATCCAATTGAATCCAGACAAACGGTTTTAAGCATGATGCTGGCAGAATCACGCATGGCCAGACTCATCATTGCAATGATCTGTCTCTATGTGTTGCTTGGAGCTCACGCGATTGGCAGTCTTCCATTCATGGCAGATGCTCCCGAGAGTTGGATGCATAATCCATCGCTCATTGTTCCTGCTGGAATCTTGCTACTACCCGTATTCGCATTTCTGATTATTACCGGAATTGGAATGTATTACACAGCCGCATCAATTTGGTGCATTCTCTTGTTCTTTCTATTCAATCAAATCGTGCGAATGTTGGAAGACTAGCAAATCAGATCGTCCAATCCCTCGCCCTTACCAAGGGGAAAACAAAGAGGAAGTCTAAAACCCCTTACTGTTTGCGAAAATAATGCCGTGTCTGATTTTGAGGAGTCGTCCGCATCCAACCACGAATGCTCCCGAAGTCATAGCGTTCGATCGCTGATGCGACGGGCACATTCATTCGGCCCAGAGATCGACTTATTTACCTCCTGAGAGGCTTGTCACATCGTTGGTAAATTCTTCCCCGCGTTTCCCTGCAGCGTACTCTTCGACGTTTTGCAATGTTGTTTCGGCAATATTGGAAAGCGCCTCTTTTGTCAGAAATGCCTGATGCGATGTCACAACGACATTGTTGAAGCTCATGAGTCGGGCAAGGACATCATCATTCATGATGTGGCTGGAGTAATCATGAAAGAAGATACCAGCTTCTTCTTCGTACACATCCAGACCGGCAGAATCAATCTGCTTGGACTTCAAGCCGTCGATCAATGCGCGGGTATCCACTAAACCTCCGCGACTTGTATTGATGAGCATGACCCCTTCCTTCATTTTGCCGATTGATTCCGAGTTGATCAGATGATGTGACTCTTCCGTCAGTGGCAGATGCAGAGTGATGATGTCGGAATTGCTGAGGAGTTGTTTGAGTGGAACGTATTTCACTTTGGAGTTCTGCTCGATTTCCTCGTGCGGGTATTTGTCGTACGCCAGAACCTGACAGCCGAACCCGACCAGAATGTCGACCACACATCGCCCAATCTTTCCCGTCCCAATCACGCCCGCCGTTTATCCGAACATGTCGAAGCCGGTGAGGCCATCGAGAACAAAGGAACCGGATCGATTCCGTAGGTAGGCCTGATGCAGATGTCGATTCAACATCAACATCAGTCCAACCGTATGTTCAGCGACGGCATGCGGAGAATAGGCCGGGACACGAACAACGCTGATATTGTGCTCTTTGCAGGCTTCGAGATCGACGTTATTGAATCCTGCGCATCGTAACGCAATCAGTTCCACACCCTGATTGGCAAGAACCTTAACCACCTCCGCATCAACCGTGTCGTTGACAAAAACGCAGACAACTTTGAACCCCAAGGCTGAAGTGGCAGTTTTCAGACTGAGAGAAAACTCAAGCGGGTGGATGTCAAACCGGTCTGCATTTTCTTGCTGAAATGATTCCATGTCGTATTTCTTGGCATCAAACATGGCGATCTTCAGGCGTCCCTGTTCGTCGTGACCGTCGGAACGATTCGTTTGACCAATCATCTCCATCAGCCGGTCGTAGAGCGAGACATCGAGTCCTCTGGTTTCATTCAGAGCTTCATAAAACTTCTGCAATCGATGTTGATCGTCCATCTTGACACTCCCTCCGGATTCAGTCTCTTGAGAAACTCATGCTCCATTATAGAGTGTCATGGAAGACAATTACAGACACGCGAAGTTGAATGTCGCTTACGGCACTCCCGGGATTCTCAATTTCACCATTTTAAGGAATCGAAGAGTGGCCAGAAGAGTTTCGAACTCTTTCCTCCTGCGTCACAAGCAGGTGTGCTCGCCAATTACACCACAACCACCGTGTTTGCAGAAATCAGCTACTAGAAACTGGTAATTAGAAATTAGAAACTAGTTGCTAATTGCCAGTTGCTACAGTGGACCGAGTGAGAATCGAACTCACCACACCGACGGTGCAAAGGTCAGTCGCCCCCTTGGGACATGCCGGCCCGTTGTTCTGTCATGACACATCATTCGAGTTGCAGGTTCCGGGATTGAACCGAACAAGCCGGCGTTCAAAGCGCCAACCGAGCCCCAGCTCCCCTGCAGTGACCAGAGTGAGAGTCGAACTCACAAACTCACTCGTATGACTTACCTGTTTTCAAGACAGGTCCCTTAGCCGATTCGGATGACTTCCGTGAATGCAGAAACCAGAAACTGGAAATTAGCAATTCGCAGACAATAAGATGAAGTGTGCCCTGCAGGAATCGAACCTGCCTGACCAGGGTGGAAACCTGGTACCTTTGCCGCTCGGCCAAGGACACATTTGAGTTGAGTAGAAACTGGCAACTAGTGTAGTGTCGCAGTTTTATGAGGGACTATTAAGGTAGGCCACGATCGCGGGACCTTTAGTCAGTGTTTGATGATCTTGCCAACTTGCATGCCACCCTCTCCGCCTCTGGGGTGTAATCGAGACCGCCGAACGATCAGCGAGGAAGAAGGTCGAGTGCGCAAGAAATCGTTTCTTCTACTTCGGGCCGGGGTGAGGTGGTGATCAAGCTAAGTTCGACGACCTCCTCATCCGCCCTTCCGCGTTTTCATCGAAAACTACCGCTTTCGGTTTCTAACCTCGCTGATGCGAGGAAACCTCAGTTGCTCTCACAGAGGAGGAGAAGGATTTCATCAACGAATTCCAGTAAATGATCACAACATGTCATTCACTCAGCAAGATAATCGCTTATCTGTGTGAGACATCACACTGGCAACTTGGGTCACAATTCCTCTAGTTTCTAATTTCCAGTTGCTACAGAAGCTTCAGTGGAAGGACTCGAACCTTCAATCGTCTCCTTAACAGGGAGCCGCCTTACAATTGGGCCACACTGAAATAGATTGAGCCACTCCCTCAGTGGAGCGAATTTTACATTCAACATCACTCATGCCGACACGGAGTGTCGGCCCACATTGACGCATAATCTCTTCGAGCAGACAGGAGAGGAATCGAACCCCACAGCACTCAGGCACCGGCTTTGGAGGCCAGTTGCTGTCCCAGCAGCATCCCGTCTGTGTTGCTAAATAGAAGACTCATATTGTCAAAGATCGAAGAACTCGATAACGAGTTCTCAGGGCACCGGGGGAGATTCGAACTCCCGTCGCCGCGTTACAAAGGCGGAATCCTGCCGCTGGACGACCAGTGCCTGATGTTGTCTAAGTCACCCGGGGAAGAGTCGAACTTCCGTTACCGCTGTATCAGAACGGCGTCTTACCGTTAGACGACCAGGTGTGAGATCAAATTCTGATTGAACCTCTTTTTGATTCGTGTTGTCCCCTGTGTGTTGGCTAAACAAAGTCTGCTTACACAAATCGCTCTGGGAAATTCTGATGTATCTCGAACCTCATGTTCCATCTGCTCGAATAGATCGAGTCATTTCCGATGATGATGACCCTTTCATATCCTTGCGAAGCAAAGTGTTGCTTTCACTTTTGTGTTGTTTCGTGATTTCCTCCTGTGGTTACTTATTGAAATCCGGGTCCAATGCTCCCGAGCGACTACACGCTCAACAGTCGTCGCCGCCACTCAAAGAGTGACTCAATTCGGGATGACTGGAGTCGAACCAGCGATCTCGTGTTTCCAAAACACGCGGGATAACCTCTTCCCTACACCCCTGTGTGATTTATGTAGTACCTTGCCAGGGAGTCGAACCCCGTCTCGCGGTTTCGTAGACCGCCGTGCATCCCTCACACTCGCAAGATGTTGATTTTTACTTCTTTGAACCACCGACGCGAGCTGGCAGGGAACATCGATCAAGATTCCGCGTCCCCGGCGTGCTTGCGCACGCGGCTCAAGTAACAAGTGGGTTGGGAGGTGCTCGAATCCTCGTCTTTCGGTCTTCAGCCGAACGCTTGAACCATCTCAGCTACCAACCCGATGTGATGTGATTGATTAAAGTCCACGAAAAAAGACCCGGTGTCGCATGTGACACCGAGCCTTTGAATATGGCAAAGGGATCGCTCTCCCCGGTCACATGCGTAGTCTCCCCGGCAACGGCTGACTTTGTGAAACCAAAGCCGACCGATTGGTAATCAAGGGGATGTCCGTATGTAGAAAATGATTAGAGTTCATGTCTTGATACTGTTGTTGAATCATTCGATAAGAAGGAACAGTTTCTCTGTCCAATGTAGACGCAAGGCGAGTTGATTTGGTTCACTGGTATTTATGAGAATTTGAAAGATTCTTTCAAATATCTTTCTACCTACCGAAGTTGATTGAGGTCAAAGAAGCATCGCGATATGCATAACTCTGAGAGTTGAGTACGCGATCCGAGAGTCACCAACAGAGATATGTTCCGCTCGCTCGAATTATGCCGCAGAGTTCTCGTTGAACTCGTTTTGATAGAGTCGTTGATAAGTGCGGCTGTTTTCCAGCAGTTCTTTGTGCGTACCGACGGCTTCAAGTTGGCCCTCATTCATGACCACAATGCGATCTGCCAATTCCAGCATACCAGTCTGATGAGTGATCAGGATGGCTGTTTTATCCACCAGAGTGGATTTGAGTGACTGGACGATAAGTCGTTCGCTTTCGAGATCGATTTGGCTCGTCGCCTCGTCGAGAATCATGATTTTAGGATTTCTTAACAAGGCTCGGGCCAACGCCACTCGTTGACGCTGCCCTCCCGAAAGCTGCTCACCGCGGTCTCCACATAATGTGTCGTAACCGAGTGGCATCTGAGTATCGACAAATTGATCAACATGAGCCAATCGAGCGGCGTGCTTGACCTGTTCGTCGGTGGCTTCGAGATCACCGTAACGAATATTGTCGAGGATGCTCCGGCCAAACAGGAAAGGATCTTGAGAGACGTATCCGAACTGTCTGCGTAAGTCGTGTTGTCGAAGATCGCGAACATTGATTCCGCCAAGTTTCACCACCCCATCGTTGGTGTCGAAGAATCGCATTGCCAATTTTGTGATCGTCGATTTGCCACAACCATTCGGACCGACGATAGCAATTTTCTCACCATGTTTGATCGTTAGATTGATATCGAGCAGGACGGGTGTCGTCGGGTCATACCGAAAATCGACATCTTCAAATGTCAGATCGTAGTTTTGTGAATTGATCTCTTGAGGTTCTTGGGAATCTTGAATGGCGGGTTCTTGCATAAGAATTGGAAACACACGTTCGGATCCAGCAATCCCACTTTGTAAAGAAGCATAAATGTCTGACAATTTTCGAATGGGATCGCTGCAACCAACCAGAAGTGCGTAGAACGTCGTGAGCGTGCCGAATGACATGGGTTTGTCAGACAGAGGGATGCCCCACAAATGCGTTTGCTGGTTGATGACCAGATATCCTCCGAGGAGTAATGACAGGCAGATCATCCCAATACCGGCCAGTTCGTTGTTGCCACGAACAAGAGAGTCCAACATATTGACCCGCACCTGATTGTCATAGGCCTCATTCGCACATTTTCGAAAGGACTGCGATTCGTACTGTTCGTTACCGAACGTGCGTATCACAAGATACCCTTGCATCACAGTGATGAACGATCCAAGCAAGCGACCGTTGAGCTTCATCATTTCGATGCAACTGCGTTTGATGGTATAGCTCAGGATGTATAGCAAACCAAACGCGATGGGAGTCACGATCAGCGACATGGCCAACAATCTCCAGTTTAAATACATTGCCCCAGCGAGACAGGCAATCATTTTAATTGGCTCACGAACGGACTTTCCAAACAGTATGTTCAGTGAGCTTCCGATCGAGTTGATATCGTGTCCAATTTTTGACATGGAATCTCCGAACGAGTTGTGATTGGAGACTCCTAAACGAAGATCGAGATATTTGTCAAAAAAACGATGTTTAAGATCGCGGTTGATCCCCAGCGACATCCTGGCAATCAGCTGCATGCTGATGAGCAGCAAAATACATTTCAGAAATGTGGCAACCATAATGAAGACAACGAGCAAAGCTAAAGTGCCAAATCCTGTGTTGGGAGCGTAACTCTTGATCGTCGGTTGAACTCTGACGAGCCAGCCAAGACGAGACTTCCAACTATCCATCGCACGTTGATCGACAGAAATTGAATTCAGGAGTTTCCGGGGCTCATGATTTTGCGGAAGCCGTTGTTGTTTTTCGACAATTTGGACAGAAAGTCGGTCGATTTCTGATTCAGCGTTGTCGATCTCCGTTTGCACCCATGATTCGAGACTCTCTCCACGAAAAATGATCTCGACGAACGGATAGACGGCTCCCAAATTAGCACCCCAAAGCAATCCAATCATCAACGAACAAAGCGTCGACGCAGCAATCGACCACCGATATTCCTTGAGAGCTAACTTGATTGCTTGAGAATAATACTTCATGAGATGACCTTGCGCATCCTTGCGTGATGGAAGTCTAGGATCTCACAGAGATTGCGCAAAGGCCAATCACCCAGAATGAAGTGCTGATGGCGAGATCGTCTTGTCTCCCTGCGGAATCAACCAATAGATTGCTCTTTGCCTTGATAGGAGGATTTTCTAGAGTTCAGCTCCTTTGACCAGTCTTCTCGCCCCACACTTTTATCATCATGCCCCATCGGATTGCACTCCACCTAATCGCATGGATTCTGGTCCTTTTGTCGGGCTGTAGCTCGAAATGGGCAATGCCCGACCAAGACTATCAGAAGAAATACAGTAAGCCCTACCCAGAAGATAAAACCGATAAGTGGTTGCGGATGGGGAAACAGATGTCCGACGCACGTCACCTGCGTGACAAAGATGGCTGGTATGCCAAGGGAGGCTGGTCGGAAAACCCCGACGCCGGCCTCATTGAGTTGGGTGTGTACCAATATCACGATCCGTGGCAATCAACGCATTTTGGGATCTCTGGACTCATCGGGGAAGATAAGATCTACGGTCTACCGGGATTGGAACTCGGCACTCGTTTGCAAACGCCAACACGTTTGGCGCCGTTTGTGGGAGTGGGCACTTATGTCAACGTGCTGGATGTGGGGATTAACCTTCTCATCTCGGAAATGCAAAACGATGACGATGACTGTGGTTGCCACGACGATGATGATATCAAATGGAAAAGTGTCTTTGCCACGGCCTATCCCGAAGTCGGATTACACTACTGGGTCACTCCCTCTCTACGATTAACTGGCAGTGCCGCTTATCACTTCAGTACTCAGGGACGGGATAACGACTTCCTCATGCTGGGAGTGACGTTCGCTCATATGAATCATCCCACTCAAGAGGTCATCGACAGCTATGATGAGTTTGAGCATCGGGAAAAACTGGGGCTGAGTGAACCAAACTTCGTCGAGATGGATGGCCAAACTCAAACGCGACAACAAAACTTCCAAGAGATGTTAAATGAGTATGGACCGAAAGATGATCGCTGGGAACTGATTCAAGGCAAGGAGGAACCCACAGCTTCCCGCGAAGCTCCTCCTTTCCCGAGCTTTTAGTGTCTCATCACTTTTCGTGAGTCATAAAAAAACACCCGGCAGGAGTACCGCCGGGTGTGAAAATTGTGGTGTCTCAAAGGACTGTTAGCTAAATTGCGTCTGTCCCGGAATCGAAACTGGACGCATCGGAATGTCACTCCACTCATAACTCTCTGGTGAGAGGTCGAGCGTCGAATTCATACATTCTTCCCAAGTAAGTTGTTTGCCCGTATAAGCCGACATTCGGCCCGCGATTGCCATCATGGAACTCATCGACATGTAATGACCGTTGTTGATTGGCTTGCCGTCGCGAATACTGGCAAAAAACTCATCATGCTCGATCTGATACATATTCCCACTCGGACCTTTGTATCGCCAGACGAGTTCGCCCTTCCAGTCGTAAATTCGGTGTTTGAAGACATCGACACGACCTTTGGTTCCAAAGATATGATCGGAGACATCGTTGGTACTGCCGCTAAAGTGACGACAGCGAGCAAACGCTTTCACGCCACTCTCATACTCATAGACCACGCTGAAGTGATCATAGATGTTGCCGTACTTTGGATCGGTTCGTTGAATACGACCACCTGTTCCTGAGACAGATTTCGGAGTTTCATCCATCATAGCCCATGCCATCTTGTCGAGGCTGTGGACGTGCTGTTCGGTATTGAAGTCTCCCGAGAGCCAAGCGTAGTAGTACCAGTTTCTCATTTGGTACTCCATGTCACTGCTACACTCTTCGCGCGTTGCTCGCGGATCCCAGACTCCACCAGAATTATAGCTGCATTGCATTGCTGTGATTTCGCCAGCCGTCCCTTCGTGAATTTGTTCGAAGGTAGCTCGCATTCCGGGGTGATATCTCCAGCAGAGTCCAGAAACGATCGAGAGACCTTTTTCTTCTGCAAGTTTGCAGGTTTCGAGAACTGAACGAATACCGGGACCGTCAACACCGACAGGTTTTTCGACAAAGGCATGTTTGCCGGCTTCCACCGCAGCTCTCAATTGCATCGGGCGAAAGTGTGGTGGTGTTGCCAGAATGACCACATCACAGGAATCGATCACTTTTTGATAAGCATCAAAGCCGACAAACTTATGGTCGGCGTCGACATTCACCCGATCCCCGACAGGCGTCGCTTTGATGTTGGCAAGCCCTGCTTCCAAGCGATCTTCAAAGGCATCGGCGACAGCGTGCAAGGACGTATGTTGATCGGCTGTGAGTGCTTGAACTGCGGCTCCCGATCCTCGACCTCCAACACCGACTAGCCCCACCTTAAGTGTATCGGCTCCTTGGGCATGGACGGCCGTTGTTAGTTGAGTGGTCAAACCTGCCGCCAAAGCGGCTGTTGTGCCGGTCTTCAAAAAGTCGCGTCTTGAGGAATTTGCCTGATCGGACATCTGTATCTCCGGGTTTTTAATCGATAAGGAGTGAGTGCAGGGGGGAAGTCCAATATATCAAAGTCATTTTACAAATTCAGAGTGGGATTCTCTCTTTGCGCATTTTCTAAAGAAAATACTGGTCCCATCTTGTCGTCAATTGAGGGTTCCAAGCGTAATGATTACGATAAGGACATATGGAAACCGAGATTTATCATGAATAATATGACCGCTTGGATCAACGGCGAATTCCTACCGTTTGAACGCGCGAAGCTTTCCATTGGAGACTCGGTGATTGCCCACGGCGATGCGGTCACCGAGATGCTACGGACCTTTGGACATCGGCCATTTCGAGTTTCCGAACATCTGACACGTTTTCGTCACTCTCTGACCGAATCGTTGCTCGAATGTCAGTACAGCGATGAAGAGCTAGCATCAATCATTCACGAGGTTGTCATCCGATCCGTCAATGATCTAGAGGCCGGCCGAGATCTGGGAGTGATCGTATTTGCCTCCAGCGGCCCGAACATCACCTACCTCGGGAAATCAGACGAGCATATGCCGACCGTTTGTGTGCATACATTTTCGCTTCAGTCTTCATTGTGGCAAAAGAGTCTCGAACATGGGCAACGTCTTGTTGTTTCACCTCATGTGGCAATCCCCGCTGAATCGCTTGACCCAACGATCAAAAGTCGGAGTCGAATTCATTGGCGAATCGCCGATCGACGAGTGAAGCAGACTGATCCTGGTGCGTCGGCAATCTTTGCGGACAGCAATGGACATCTCACAGAAACCAGCAGCGGAAATCTGTTTGCTGTTGTTGATGACAAAATCATCACGCCACCCGACTCGGCAGTCCTCAATGGCATCAGCCGACAGGTGGTGATCGAACTCGCCACTCAGCTTGGCTATTCCTTAGAGAAGAAGAACCTATCAATCGAACAGGCGTCTCAAGCCTCCGAGATCTGGACCTCTTCGACTCCCTACTGCTTGTTGCCGGTCACCTCACTGAATCAACAGCCTGTGGGAGACGGAAAACCGGGAGCGATCTTTCATCGGATGCTCGACAAATGGAGCGAGATGGTGGGCGTCGATATTCAAACTCAGACGATGCAAGCTCGCTGAGTTGCGGCTGCCTTACGATCACTTGCCTTTCTCTCCGATGGCACTTTTTTCGCCGATTGCATAGAGAGCCGTTTCTGTCCGCACAAAAAGACGCTCTGCTCCCACTGCCATCGACCCTTTTCCACCTTCAGGAAGTTGATTCTCGGCGAGAACTGTTGGCTCTTCTCCCAATTGAATAATGATCACTTTGCCGGTGACATCCAGATTCATAAGTTTTCCGTCAACAATAATGGGTGACGAAAAAAACGTTCCTCCGGCGCGCGTCCTCCAGATCACATCACCCGTGCGTGCATCATGAGCCGTCACGACTCCTTTGTCCTCCCACAAATAGAGTCGTCCCTGATAGACAATGGGAGTCGGGACGTGAGGTGACGATTTGAAGAGCCGATAGGCCTCCTCCGCGGTCACGGTTGTTTCCTCCACCACTTTTGGTTTGGACAAAGGCCGGACAGCAACAACATTTCGCTTCCCGCCCGCCGCTCCACTACTTCCAATCACCAACTCTTCAAAGACAACCGGTGATCCGACCGCTCTTTGTGAGTGCGTTCCGAAGACATCGATCTGCCAATTTTGTTTTCCCGTGGCAGCATCAACGCCAACGATGCCTTCATAGCAATGGGTGAAGATGATTTCAGGAGAACGTCCATCAGGCGAGTAAACACACGGCGTGGTGAAACAGGCTCGTTTTCCTTGACGTGTAATGCGCCAAGCCTCGCGTCCCGTTTTGCGGTCGAGTGCAATCAACATGCTCCCTGCGCGATGATCATTGTCGATGAAGACCCATTCTCCATAAACAATTGGGGAAGACGCACCACCCTGCCCTTGTGTCCATGGACTCAGGTCAAACTCCCATACTTTTTTCCCCGTGTGAGTGTAAGCCGTAACCGGAGAACCTTCGGGAGAATGCCACATCGTATAAACGTGTAACTCGTCCACTGCGGGAGTACTGGAAGCAAAACTGTTATTTTTGTGCCGTCTGTACTTCTCAAACGGAGTGTTGACACTCCAGCTTTCTTGCCCCGTGCTGGCGTTGATGGAATAAAGAGTTCGCTCGCCTGTTTTTGCATTGGCAGAAGTGATGTAAACTTCCTGTCCCCAAATCACCGGAGAGGAGTTTCCTTCACCGGGGAGAGGAAATCGCCATTGAATGTTGTCTTCTGTCCAATCGACGGGAATCGATTTGATGTCGCTGATGCCAGCACCATTGGGACCGCGAAATCGTGGCCAGTCCTGAGCATCAGTGGAGTGATAAATAAAAGAACTTAAAACAAGACCGAGTGTAATCCGAATGATAAGCATTTTGAGCGACCTCTCGTAGTTCATAAACTTGCAACCAAGCATCGTATTCTGAAATCAACGAGTAGATCCATAATTCCTTGGGAAAATTCATCGCTTACGCATGGTGCAGTGCTGACAACGGCTCAAGCAAAGAGATCAATGATCAACGAAACTGATTCGCGGCAATGGCTCTCAGTTCATGCCGGCAAGAAGTGACCGTGCTTGACCAATCGCATGCTGCATCGCGTCTCGGTCATTTTCGTCTTGGCAATTTTTTAAACAGGCGTTGAGAATTTCGACCGCCCGGCCAGGACGACCGGCTTGGAGCGAGACCATGCCCAAATCTCTCTGCTCGTGCCAGTTACCCGGCTGCATGGCTGACAGTCTGTGTTGAACTTTCCACAACGAACGCCAGTTCTCGTGCTGGGCAAAGAGCGATTTCAGATTGTTGAGCATTCTCATGACAATCAGTCGCGAATCTGTCGGCACCAACGAACGAAGAATCACATCTTCGGGAAGCTCACTCACTCGCTTCAACCATTTGAGACATTCCTCTTCGCTTAAAATTCGTCCATTCGTGAAAGCATCGAGATACACTGGGCCTTGGAAGGTCTGCAACTGGCAGACGAAATGCATTGGTGAGGCGACTCCCTGCAGATTGATTCCCAATCGCTGAGCAATCCCCATGTAGACGAGCGAGAGGGTAATGGGTAATCCTCGCCCCGTATCGATGACTCGATTTAAATAACTACATCGCGTGTCGCGAAAAGCTTCAGAGTTCCCGCTGAAACCTCGCTCTTCGGAGAGTTCCTGACAAATCAATTTCAGAACATCCAGCTCTGTGGGACAGGTGGAAACTCGAGGCTTCAGTGTGGCGGCTACAGCGTCAAACCAGACAAGATATTCCTCGACATCCAATTCGGGATATTCATCGCGTGCAATTTCCAAAGCGACACGCTGCAAATCGATATCCGTGGCCCGTGTGAGAAGTTTGGAAAACTCAGTTTCCCGGCTGTAATCAGGTTCTGTAGGCATCAGCGAGATCAAATGTTGAAAAAAGGCGGGATGATGGTGATAATCTATAGGAGATACTGGCATTCCAATCAGATATCATGGAATCCAATTCCGACAACTAAACATAGCACATACGGAACTCTCATGCGATTCGCTTTTCTTATAGCATACAGTTTCTTTTCAGCCGTCACAGTGGTTCATGCTGATGATTCGAGCAACTCCACTCAAGAAGCAGAACGACTCTTCGCAGGTAAAGTTTTGCCTCTCCTCAAGAACAGGTGCTTTGCCTGTCACGGGGAATCCCCTGACGGTGATCTGAAAGGTGATCTCGACCTGACCTCGCGAAAAGCGATGCTCAAGGGGGGAGAATCGGGCGACCCTTCACTCGTCCCTGAAAATCCCAAAGAGAGTCTGATCTATCAGGCCATTCGCTGGGATGGTTACGAGATGCCTCCTAAAGAGAACGACCGCTTAAGTAAAACCGAAATTACCTACTTTGAAAGTTGGATTTCGGCAGGAGCTCCCTGGCCCGAGGCAAAACGGCTGGCCGAATTGCAGAAACAAAGCTGGGAGGCCGAAGAGGGTGTTGTCGTTGAAACATCGGGAGGAGAGTCGTCGGATTGGACAAATCGAAAATACGCCGAGGAAGATCTCTGGGCCTATCAGCCTCTCTCTGATCCCCAAGTTCCGAAGAACCCTTTACCCGGTTCGAGTCATTCAGCGATTGACGCATTTATCAATCACGAGATCGCAGCAGCAGGAATCACTCCCTCTGGCAAAGCCGATAAACTGACTTTGATTCGACGAGCCACTTACGACCTGACAGGTTTGCCGCCGAGTCCTCAAGAAGTGAGCGAGTTCCTGAATGACCATTCACCGCAAGCGTTCGAGAAACTTGTCAATCGGTTACTCGATTCTAACGGCTATGGTGAGCAGATGGCTCGGCATTGGCTCGATGTCGTCCGCTATGCCGACACGGCAGGTTTCTCGAATGACTTTGAACGTCCCAACGCCTGGCGTTATCGCGATTATGTCATCAAGTCGTTTAATGAAGACAAACCCTATGACATCTTTGTGACCGAGCAACTCGCCGGTGATGAAATCTTGACCTTGCGTAACCATTCATCTGGTAGCAATCAACCTGAGATCGAAAAGTTTGTCAAATCGAACCGCTACGACATTTCACGACATCAAAACACGAGCAACTCCGAACTCCAGATCGCACCGGGGTTTCTGAGAATGGGGCCATGGGAACACACCGGTATGAGTGTGATGGCGGTCACTCGGCAACAGTTCCTCGACGATGTTGTGAATAGCACAGGTGAAACATTTCTGGCGACCGCTTTACGGTGTTGCAAATGCCACGATCATAAATTCGATCCAATGCCAACACTCGACTATTACCGAATGCAGGCGGTCTTTGCTCCGGTTCAGTTTGCTGAGCGGGATGCTCCCTTTGACGAGTGGGAAACGACAGACGGCTATGCTGAAATGCGTGAGCGAATTGTCGGGCTGAATAAAAAACCTGGGATCAGTCTTCATATTCATGAGAACGCGACCGAGAAAGAACTCGAAGACGCCAACAAGGGAATTGCCAAAGTCGTCCGGAAACAAAAGTCGATTCGCGACCGTCAACAATATCGCTACGACCCTTTGGCCTTCTCGGTATACAACGGCCCGATGAACATGAAGTATCGGTCCAACAATTCTCGACATCCAATGCCCAAATCTCCGAAGGGAGAGATGCAGCTTGTTCACATTTTGAAGGGAGGCTCGATCGAGACGCCCACCGAAGAAGTGACACCGGGAGTTTTGTCGGCGTTGCCGAACTCAAACAGTTATACATCTCCCAGTGAATGGAATACGATTCCTGAATCTCTTCATGGAAGACGGCTTGCCTTGGCACAATGGATTGCTTCCGAGAAAAACGCTCTCACATCGCGCTTGATGGTCAATCGCATCTGGCAATGGCATTTCGGAACGGGGCTTGCCGAAAACTCGAATAATTTTGGAGGGACCGGAAAGAAACCATCCCATCCCGAACTGTTAGATTACATGGCTTCACGTTTTATCGAGGAGGGATGGTCGATTAAAGAGATGCATCGACGAATCATGCTTTCCGAGACTTATCAAAGGGCGGGCACGCCGTTGGATTCGGATGCGGTCGCGAATATTGACCCTGCAAACAAGTTACTTTCCTGGTTTCCTCCACGCCGGCTCTCGGGAGAAGAAATCCGAGACAGCATGTTGTTGATCTCGGGAGAACTGAATCGAGAAATGGGAGGAGTTCCTATTCGGCCGGAAATGAATCGTGAAGTGGCCTTCCAACCTCGACATGTGATGGGATCGGTTGCTCCCGCGTACCAACCCTCTCCGACTCCCGAAGAACGCAATCGGCGAACAATCTATGCGTACAAAGTTCGGACCCTTCGCGATCCTATGTTAGAGGTCTTTGATCAACCGAATGCCGACAACTCCTGCGAACGCCGAACGGAATCGACGGTCACGCCGCAAGTCTTCGGTTTATTCAATTCTCAAAACAGTTATTCTCGCGCACTCGCCATGGCGGCAGATTTGAGTACGAAATCGTCAAGTCATGCCGAGCAAATCCAACTGGCGTTTGAAAGAGCCTATGGGCGCAAACCTTCCGAAGAGGAAGTGAAGACATGCCAAAACCATCTTGAAGAAATGAAACTGCATCACCAAAAGCACGCTCCCGTCAAGATCACGAATCCTCACTTCATCATCCGCGAAATGGTTGAAGAAATGACGGGAATCAGTTTTCAGTGGAGAGAAGAGCTGGACCTGTATCAAAATTACACGTCCGATTTACAAATGAGCGACGTCTCTCCCGAGATTCGTTCACTCGCCGATCTTTGCCTCATCCTGATGAACTCCAACGAGTTTCTTTACGTCTACTAATCACATCGCTTCCGCAACCAACCAGATCATTGCTTTCACACACGAGCAGCATTATGACATTTAATCCATTGAACCGTCGAGAACTATTGTATGGCTTGGGAGCCTCCGTCGGCACACTCGCTTTCAACGCGATGCTACAGTCCGAGGAGAAGGCACAAGAGGGACCATTAGCTCCCAAACAGGGGCAATTCCCCACGAAAATCAAATCGTGCATCTTTTTGACAATGTCGGGCGGCCCCAGTCATATTGACACATTTGACCCGAAACCAAAGCTCGACGAGCTTCATCTCAAAGAGTTTCAACGTCAGGACAAGTTCACCTCCGCGATGAACTCCGGCAAACGCTATTACGTGGCCAGTCCGTTCAAGTTCAATAAGGTCGGCTCAAACGGGACCGACATGTGCGAACACTGGAAACATCTGCCGGAAGTCGCCGATGATTTATGTTTTTACCGCGGCCTTCAAGCTGAATCGATCAATCACCCAACCGCCAACTATCACATGAATACAGGAAATCAATTTGGTGGAGATCCCGCCATTGGTGCCTGGACAACATATGGATTGGGGTCACTCAACCAAAACCTGCCCGGTTTTGTCGTGTTGCCGGAAGTCGCCTATCCGCAAGGAGGATCTTCCAATTGGTCCAATGGTTTCTTACCATCCCACTATCAGGGAACAACTCTTCGCCCGACCGGCTCACCAATCCTCGACCTCACCCCTCCCAAGGGAGTCACTCCAGAGCATCAACGAAAAAACCTGGACCTGCTCGCCAAGTTGAATAACAAACATCGTAATGCACACCCTCAACATGCCGAGCTCGCTGCCCGCATGAGTAACTACGAGCTTGCTTTCCGCATGCAAACCGAAGTGCCCGATATCATCGACTTGGCGAAAGAATCTCAGCAGACGCAGGACTCCTACGGCATAGGCGGCGCATTGACTGACAGCTTTGGACGACGATGCCTGCTCGCAAGACGCTTGGTTGAAGAAGGAGTTCGGTTTGTGCAAATCTATACGGCAGGCTGGGATTCACACGATTACATTGAAGCCGCACACAGTAAACGAATGGAATCGGTAGATCGCCCGATTGCTGCATTGATCAAAGATCTGAAAGATCGAGGCATGCTCGACGAAACATTGATTGTCTGGACCGGAGAGTTTGGACGTTCCCCCGACAACGGTGTGCGTGAGGGAGTCAAGTTTGGTCGAGACCATAATGCCAAAGCAATGACCTGCTGGCTTGCCGGAGGTGGCGTGAAAGCAGGCCACACCATCGGAGCGACGGACGAGATTGGTTCCGAAGCGGTGGATGTGGTCAATCCGATCCGAAACTTCCATGTCACACTGCTGAAGTTGTTGGGACTTGATGACAACAAATTAACCTATTTTCACGGCGGACGATTCAAACAATTGTCACAAACCGGCGGGGAAGTCATCGAAGAACTTCTCGCCTAGCGATGATTCATCATCCACAACACACTCGCCCACCACACAGAAGATGCTTACTTATGAAAGCCGCTCACCCTCAACTCGCGTTGACTGTCCTCCTCCTGATATTCACAAGAGTCTCGTATTGTGATGCACAGGATGAGTCCACTCCTCGCAATGTGCTGTTTATCGCGGTTGACGACTTGGGCAATGTCCTGGACGAAGACCGCCCGGCAATCATCAAAACTCCCCATCTGGATGAACTCAAACAGCGGGGCACATTCTTTCAAAGAGCCTATTGCCAAATTCCTCTTTGCAATCCCAGCCGAGCTTCGGTGATGACGGGTAAGCGCCCCGATGCGACCACTGTCTGGGATCTTGACCGTCACTTTCGTGATCAGATCCCAGAGGCTGTCACGCTCTCCCAGATGTTTCGTCAGCACGAGTATCAAGTGGCACGTGTCGGTAAGATCTACCATTACAACGTCCCTAAAGGTATCGGCACTAACGGACTGGATGACGAACCGTCTTGGGATCATGTCATCAACCCCAGCGGCAGAGATGTCACGGAAGAGAAACTCATTACCAACCCGACTCCCTGGAAACCTGTCTCGGCGGCGATGAGTTGGCTGGCTGCCGAAGGGGCTGACGAAGAACAAACCGATGGG
>Ga0181597_10001390_pt1 | contig 27251 bp, 24 predicted proteins | sample 041ome_5_FD_148647 | JGI IMG/M metagenome (GOLD analysis project Ga0181597, IMG submission 148647) | Coastal salt marsh microbial communities from the Groves Creek Marsh, Skidaway Island, Georgia - 041403US metaG (spades assembly) | ecosystem: Environmental > Aquatic > Marine > Intertidal zone...
ATCACGGAAGTTAAATCCGCAGACACATTCGTTCGCCCGATCTACGCCGGCAACGCCATGGCGACGGTCAAATCGAACGACAGTGTCAAAGCCATTACCGTTCGCGCGACGGCGTTTGAAGCTGCCTTACAAGACGGCGGATCTGCAAGCGTTGAAGATGTGGCGTCTGCAGGCGATGCAGGCCTGTCCAGCTTCATTGGCCGTGAGCTGACCGAAAGCGAACGCCCGGAACTGACCCAGGCTGGCGTCATCGTATCCGGTGGTCGTGGCATGGGTTCCGGCGAAAACTTCGCCATTCTGGAAGCCTTGGCTGATCAACTTGGCGCTGCTGTCGGTGCCAGCCGGGCCGCCGTTGATGCGGGCTTTGTGCCGAACGATTATCAGGTTGGCCAGACCGGTAAGGTCGTTGCCCCTGAGCTGTATATCGCGGTTGGCATTTCCGGCGCGATCCAGCATCTCGCCGGTATGAAAGACTCCAAAGTCATCGTCGCTATCAATAAGGATGAAGAAGCGCCGATCTTCCAGGTGGCCGACTATGGCCTCGTGGGCGATCTGTTCAAGATCATCCCAGAATTGACGGAAGAATTGGCTAAACGCAAAGCCGCAGGCTAATCAGCCGCTGGCGACTGACGTTTTTATTGAAACGCCTGCCGCCGTCCCTGGTGGCGGGCGTTTCTTATTTCTGAAGCTGAAAGCTTGAAACTATGATTGAACGCATTGGGGTTATCGGCGCTGGCCAGATGGGCAACGGCATCGCCCATGTCTGCGCAATGGCGGGGCTTAATGTCCGCCTGATTGATGTAGCGCCTGATCGGCTGGAAGCCGCCGCTGCAGCGATGCGGAAAAACATGGATCGGCAAATGCGCCGCGGCCTGATCGACGAAGTGCAGCTCGAAGAAGCGCTCGTTCGCGTATTGCCCAGCACCGATCTTGCGGTACTCGGCGATTGCGACATGGTGATTGAAGCCGCCACAGAAGATGAAGCCGTCAAAGGCAATATCTATCAGAGCATCATTCCACATCTGCGCGACGATACGATTATCGCCACGAACACGTCCTCTATCCCAATCACGCGTTTGGCGACCACGACCGATAGGCCCGGCCTGTTCATCGGCATGCATTTCATGAACCCAGTGCCGATGATGCAGTTGGTGGAAGTGATCCGCGGCATCGCGACTAAGGACGAGACAGTCTCAACCGTTCGGGAGCTGACCGGGCGGCTTGGCAAACAGGCCGTCGCAGCGGAAGATTTTCCCGCGTTCATCGTCAACCGTATTCTGCTGCCAATGCTAAATGAGGCCGTTTACACCCTTTATGAAGGCGTTGGTTCTGTTGAAGCCATCGACACGGCGATGAAGCTTGGTGCCAACCACCCCATGGGCCCGCTTGAGCTTGCGGACTTCATCGGCCTGGACACGTGCCTATCTGTCATGCAGGTGCTGTATGAAGGCCTGGCTGACAGCAAATACCGCCCTTGCCCATTGCTGGTGAAATATGTCGAGGCAGGGTGGCTCGGCAAAAAAACCGGGCGTGGTTTTTATGATTATAGCGGCCCGGAACCCATTCCAACGCGGTGATTTTGGGGCAAAAAATGTTCAGGCTTTCCGAATTAGGAACCTGAACTCGCCCTCAACCTCCGCTACATCCTCCAACACATGCCCCGTTGTTTCGCAGAAGGCTGGAAAGTCTTTGGCGGACGCCGGGTCATCCGCACGCACCAGAAGCCGCGCCCCAACGGCCAGCGGTTTCAGGGCACGGCGGGCGCGCAAAACGGGCATTGGACATTTTAGGCCGGTGGCATCCAGTTCCTGATCAGCTGCACTGCTCATCGGCTACGCCAGCGCCGGTCCCAAGGCAGGCGCAGACCATCCCGCGGGGCTTCGCCTGATTTAGGCGGTTCCGGCGCATCGTCATCATCGCTGCTGAGCCTTTGTTGCGTCGCTTCGGACTCATGATCATCGTCGCTGTCGTCATCGTCATCATCTGAATCGTCATTATCTCGGTCGTCTGCAATGTCGATGTCATCGGCATCCGAATAGTCGTCGGGATCATCATCCAGCGCGTCACCAACGGCGCTGGCACCGGAAAGTTCTTCGCCAATCAGCCATTCTTCCAGCATCTGGCGTTCATTCTCATCCAGACTGCGCTGTGTGTTCGCAACGGCGCTCAACACGATATCCCGGAAATGCTCCGCCAGGCGTTCTGCACCAAGTTGGGCGGCATCCTCCCGCGCTAGAACGCCTTCATCCGCAAGACTAGAGATAACAAAGCTTGCCTCACCCCGCCGCACGCGGGCCCCGTCTGGCAGATTCGCACCGGATTCCTGCAGCAATTGATCCCGGTCAACCGCCCCTCCCGCCAACGCCATAGCAAGCGCATCGAACAAAGCGTCATAGTTTTCTGGGCTAAGCTTCGGCGCGCCGACCAGCATGTTGATGTCTTCCATGAACCGCGCCATTTCAGGCGAAAACGCTGGTTCTGGCTCTGGTGCAGGCGCCTGTTGTGGCGCTGGCGCTTCTGGCGTTTGCGGTGCAGCGGGTGGCTCAATAACCTCCGCCATTTCTGGATCCCCTGCACGGCGGAGCCTGATGGCGGCTGGCAATGATCCATCCATTTCAACGAACAGGTCTGGTTCATGGCGAACCAGATCATCAAGCAACGCCTTCAACGTACCCATGCCGAACCAGTAACTGTTCTGGAACGTGGGCACGCGGGACAGGATCTTGTGGGCGTCCTGGGTTGGTATGGCACCAGATTTCCGAACTTCCTCCAGCAGCACGTTCGCTGCATTGGGGCGCGCGTCGGCGAACTTCTCTGGCGGTGGCTGGCCTTCGCTGATGACGCCCGGCCCCCGTGGCGAGCGGAGATCCTCTTGCGGCAAGCCAAGCGCTTCAACGGCAAACGTCTCCAGGTCAATGGAGACATCACAGGCTTCCCGGAACGCCGCCGCCGTAATCGTACTGGTCAACACAGATGTAATACGGTCATGGGCGCGGAGGCGCAGCAGGACGGGCGTAAAATCAGCATCTGATGTCAGAATGATAAATTCGTCGAACCGCGTTGGATGGTTCACCGCGTCCAGAATATCCATTGCCATCAAGATATCGGCGCTGTTCTTGCCGCGCGCGGTCAGGGACGGACAATCAACAACGGTGAATGCCGCGCGGGTGAAGAAGCTTCGTTGGCGGCTGAATGCTGCCGGATTCAGGTAGCAATTCCGGATCAGCACGCGGCGCGGAATTGGATCAACCCCGTCCTCAAGCGCTGCATGCGCCCCGGATTCCAGCCAATCCAGCCAGAGGGCCGGGCGTTCAGCGAACGCATCCGCCGCACGGCGGTCAAAATTACGGAGAGCGAGGTACACATTGTCGAAATCGACGAACAATGCGGACCGGATCGCATCTGGCGTGTGGCCCATAAAACTTCAATCCAAAAAAAGGTCTGTCAAAAGCCCTTGAGCCATAACGGCGAAAAAGGGCGTGGGATGAAAATAGACAGCCAAAGTCTATATTGCGAACAATGGCGGACGTAACCCCCCTATCAGAGAATTCGGCGATCCTGCCGGAGCCGTTCGAGCGCTGGTTTGAAAGCCGGGGCTGGGCTGCCCGTGATCACCAATTGGCACTCGCCCGTTTGGCGCACCAGGGCCGGTCCGTACTGCTGACAGCGCCGACAGGTGGCGGCAAAACTTTGGCCGGGTTCCTGCCAAGCCTCATCGATCTCGCCAGCCATGACGGTGAACCTCCTGCTGGATTGCACACGCTCTATATTTCACCTCTGAAGGCGCTTTCGGTTGATGTCGCGCGGAACCTGGAAGCGCCTGCTGTGGAAATGGCGCTGCCGATCTCCATCGAAACCCGAACGGGCGACACGCCGCAATCGAAGCGCGTTCGCCAGCGCCGCAAGCCGCCGCATATCCTGCTGACAACCCCTGAAAGCCTGGCGTTATTGCTGTCTTATGCGGACGCACCGCGCATGTTTGGCAAGCTGAAAGCCGTCATCATCGATGAACTGCACGCATTGGCGGACAATAAGCGTGGCGAAATGCTGGCACTTGGCCTTGCGCGGTTGGCAACCTTAGCCCCCAACCACCGCCGCATTGGCCTATCCGCAACCGTTGCGGACCCGCCAGCACTCGCCAAATGGCTCAGCAAGACGGCAGGGCGAGGGGATGATGTGTCCCTGGTGGTTGGGGAAGCTGGCGCCGCGCCAGACATCGATGTCATCCATGCCAAAGCCCGCGTGCCATGGTCTGGCCATATGGCCATGCACGCAATGCCAGATGTGTATGAAGCACTGAAAACAGCCGAATCGTCCATCGTGTTCGTCAACACTCGCGCCCAGGCGGAAATGGCGTTCCAGGCGTTGTGGCGCTTGAATGAGGACCATCTGGCAATCGCCCTGCATCATGGCAGCCTTGCCGTGGAGCAACGCCGGAAGGTGGAAGCGGCGATGGCGGCGGGAAAGCTGCGCGCTGTCATCGCAACATCATCCCTAGACCTTGGAATTGATTGGGGGAATGTCGATCTCGTCGTGCAGGTGGGGGCGCCGAAGGGGGCTGCCCGTCTGCTACAGCGGATTGGCCGTGCCAATCATCGCCTGGACGCACCCAGCCGGGCCCTGCTGACCCCCGGCAATCGCTTTGAGCTGCTGGAATGCCGCGCGGCAATCGAAGCCGCTGAAGCGGGCGAGCTTGACGGCGATAGCTATGAAAATGGCGGATTGGATGTGTTAGCGCAGCATCTTGTCGGCGTTGGATGTTCCGCGCCATTCGACGCTGACGCCCTCTACGAGGAAGTTATCCGGGCGGCCCCTTACGCCGATCTTTCGCGAACCGACTTCGACGCCGTTCTGACATTCGCTGCCACTGGTGGATACGCGCTGAAAGCCTACGAACGCTACCATCGTCTCACACAGGATGAAGACGGCGGATGGCGCGTTGCGGAACCGCGCATCGCCCGGCAATGGCGCATGAATGTCGGCGTGATCGTCGACGCGCCGGTGCTGAAAGTCCGCGTCGGTCGGCGCACAATTGGTGAGGTTGAAGAATATTTCGCCAACGGGCTCGAGATTGGCGACACCTTCATGTTTGCTGGCCAATTGCTGGAATTCACCGGCATCCGCGAAACCACATTGATGGCGCGCCCCGGCAAAGGGGACCAGCCGAAAGTGCCAGCCTATGGCGGTGGACGCTTGCCGCTAACGACCCGGCTGGCCCGCCGTGTCCGCGAAATTCTGTCGGACCCGAAACGCTGGAAAGGCATGCCTGATGATGTGCTCGAATGGCTGCGCATGCAGTGCTGGCGCTCCCAATTGCCCGGGGCGGATGGGCTACTGGTCGAGACGTTCCCGCGCGGCGGGCGGAATTATCTGGTGGCGTATTGCTTTGAAGGCCGGAACGCGCACCAAACGCTCGGCATGCTGCTGACACGACGGATGGCGCGCATGGGCTATGGGCCACTTGGGTTCTGCGCCACGGATTATGTGATTGCCGTATGGTCCGTGAAAGAAGCCCAGGATATCCCCGCGCTCTTCGCAGAGGACATGCTGGGCGATGACCTGGAGGAATGGATGGCGGAATCAACACTGCTAAAGCGCACGTTCCGCAATGTCGCCGTGATCGCCGGATTGATCGAACGCCGCCACCCGGGCCAGGAAAAAACGGGTCGTCAGGTCACCGTCAATTCAGACCTGATTTATGACGTGCTGCGCAAATATGAGCCGAACCACATTCTGCTGCGCGCGACAGTACGGGACGCCGCCAAAGGGCTGACAGATGTGCGCCGCCTTGGCGAAATGCTAGCGCGCGCCAAAGGCAAAACCACTGTCCGCCGCCTGGACCGCGTTTCACCACTCGCCGTTCCGGTGCTGCTGGAGATCGGCAAAGAGTTCGTCTATGGCGACGTCGACGAAGCGCTCTTGGCGGAAGCTGAGGAAGATGCCGCCGACGCTTTGATCGAGGAAGCCATGGCCATGGGCCAAGATCAAGCCGCGCTGCCGCTTTAGGGTTTTTTTTGAATATGGGCGCACGTTCTGTCCTGCGACCTTCCCCCCTCACCCTGCCCTCTCCCCCCTGTGGAGGGCGAGGGTTCCAAAAGGAAGACACGCGGACTTCGTGAGGGTCCCCTCGCCCTCCACAGGAGGGAGAGGGATCAGGGTGAGGGTGGAGGCTTGCAGGTTAGAGGCGGCCTCACCCCTAAGCCGGCACCGCGCCAAGCCTCGGCAAAGGTTGGTCCCTGATCGGCCAATGGAGCATCGCGGAGACCAAGCCGAGGCCGATCGATATCATCCACATGATGTCGTAGGAGCCGGTCATGTCATAGATGCGCCCGCCCAGCCAGGCACCCGTGAAACCGCCGAACTGGTGGCCCATAAACACAATCCCGAACAGGAATGAGAAATGGGCCGGGCCAAAAACCTGCGCCACGATTCCACTGGTCAACGGCACAGTGCTGAGCCATAGCAGCCCCATCAGCGCGCCGAACATAATGGCGGTCATATCCGTCATCGGGGATATCAGGATGATCGTCATGAGGACCGCGCGGAGCAGATAGATCAGCGTTAGAACACTTTTCTTGCTGAACTTGTCACTCAACGCCCCGAAAATATAGGCACCCGCGATATTACAAAGCCCAATGGCCCCAAACGCATAGGATGTTGCGGACGCGGAGACGCCATTGTCCTGCAAATATGCCGGGAAATGCGTGCTGATAAATGTGACGTGAAACCCGCAGACAAAGAACCCTGCCGTTAGCAGCAGATATCCCGGATGCCGCGCGGCTTCATATGTTGCATCAGATAAGGACTGCCGGGCTGTTTGCACGGCCGCCCCCGCGCCCGCCTTAGCCGCGCGGAGGCCTTGCGCCATCAATGGTGAAACTAGGATCAACGCTGCCAGCGCCAGCAGTGTTTCCCGCCAACCAAACGCCTGCATAATCGCTTGCACAGCAGGTGCAAAAATGAACATGCCGAGCGAGCCCGCAGCAATCACCGTACCGAATACGATGCCCCGCCGCTCCGCCGGGACGACGCGGGCAATCGCACCCAGCACGATCACATTGGTAGCACCACTGAGGCCGATGCCAACAAGCAGGCCAAGCGAGATCGATAGCTCCAGCGAGGATGACGCCATGCTGGCGAGAAACAGCCCGCCTGCATACAGAAGCGCGCCCACGGTAATGACAATGACCGCGCCAAACCTGTCCGCCAGAATGCCCGCAATTGGCTGAAACGCACCATACAGCAACGCCTGCATCGCGATCACGAGACCAAAGGTTTCACGGCTGATTTCAAGATCGAAGGCAATGGGCTTGAGCAGGATGCCGAATGTCAGCCGAACGCCATTGCCAATCAATACGACCAACACGCCACAAATCAACATGATCCAGAGTTTCTGGCTGATTGGGGCTTTGGCTTTGGGGGTCGGTTCAGACGGGCTTAGTTCTCTTGCAGGCGCCCCCCTCTCCCCAGCCCTCTCCCCCCGCTGGGGGGTGAGGGGGTTTTTAGAAGCATCACCGCCATAACCCCTTCTCCCCCCAACGGGGGGAGAAGGTTGGGATGAGGGGGGATGCCAGCGGGGGTCAGACATTCTCGAAGTCCATCAGCGCATTGTGGACGGGAAATGCAGCCATTTGGTTCTCGTGGCAGGCACCCCCCTCACCCTGCCCTCTCGCCCCGATGGGGGGCGAGGGTTCAAGAAGTAAGGGCAGATGAACTAACAAATTACCCGAACCGCTTCTGCAACATTGCCAGCAGCGCACGGGTTGACTGCGCTTCGCCGCCTTTGGGGCGGCCAGGTTTCGCACCCGGATTCCAGGCCATCATGTCGATATGCGCCCAGGGTGCAGTGTCTTCAGCAAAGGCATAGAGATAAAGCGCCGCCGTGATGGCACCTGCAAAACCGCCAGTGGACACGTTGTTCATGTCTGCCACATCGCTATCCAACATCTCTTTATAGGGTGCATGCAGCGGTAGGCGCCAAAGCGGATCATCCGTTTTGAGGCCAGCGGCGAGGATATCGTTCGCCAATGTATCGTCATTGCAGAACAGTGCCGGAAGGCTGGGACCAAGGGCGACACGGGCCGCACCCGTCAGTGTCGCGCAGTCAATCACCAGATCCGGCTTTTCTTCCATGGCGAGCGCGATGGCATCACACAGCACAAGGCGGCCTTCCGCGTCCGTATTGCCGACTTCGACCGTGATGCCCTTGCGGGTTTTGATCACGTCCAATGGGCGCATGGCGTTGCCAGACACACTGTTTTCAACCGCCGGGATCAACACACGCATGCGGACCGGCAAGTCGATCCGCATGATGGATTCTGCAAGGCCAAGGACGGCTGCAGCCCCCCCCATATCCTTCTTCATAGTGAGCATGCCGGCAGCAGATTTAAGGTCCAGCCCGCCGGTATCAAAACAAACGCCCTTGCCGACCAGCGTGACCTTGGGCGCTGATTTCGGCCCCCAAGTCATATCGATCAGCCGGGGTGCGCGGTCGCTGGCGCGGCCGACGGCATGGATTGTCGGGAAGTTGTTCTTCAGCAAGTCATTGCCAACAGTCAGCGCCACTTTGGCCTTATGCGGCTTGGCAACGGCTTTGACGGCGGCGGCAAGTTCCGCCGGGCCCATATCGCTGGCAGGCGTGTTGATCAGGCTGCGGGTGGTCGCCACACCTGCCCGGATTGCCTCCGCGACCGTCTTGTCCGCCCCCTTCGGCCATACAAGCCGGGCACCGTTAGCGGGCTTCTTTTTGTATTTGTCGAACTTATACGCGCCGAGCGACCACGCGACGGCGATATTGGTCGCCTGCGCTTTGGTGAGCTTAGTCTGGATCGCGTAAAGACCATCCGGCAATTGGCTGGAGGCACCGCCACAAGCCCAGAAGTCGTCTAGGCTTGATATGCCAAGTGCCGCGCTGGCTGCCTTGCCGTCTTGACCTGGCAACAGCACGGTTTGACCAGCTTTACCCTTAAAACCAGACACCTCGACCCATCGAACAGCGCCCGTATCCAGCTCATCCAGCCAATCTTCCAAGCCGTCTGCGGTCACGAGATGCAAAGGGATGGCATTGCGGCCAGATGCGGCAAGAATATCGGGCATGGGGTGCTCCTTAGAGAAAGCTATGAGGCCCTGGCATCCAGGTCTCCTCGCTCCCCAACGGGGGGAGAGGGGAGGGGGAGGGGGGCTTTATCGGGCCAGGAATAGTGTTGCAAAACAGTAGCAATATTCTGCGCGCTTCCGCAAAGCCTTGGTTCTGAAGCACCCCCCTCACCCAACCTCTCCCCCCGTTGGGTGGAGAGGAGCAGAATTACTCCGCCTCTACGGCGTCTGCGAACGCTTTTAGGCTTGGGAAATGCCAGTCGGTCTTTGGCTGATTCGGAATTTCTTTGGTCGCACCCCAGCCTGTGCCTTCCCGCCGGTCAATCCAGCAGGTGGCGAGGCCTTTGGCAGTCGCGATCTGGTGATCATGGAAAAGCGACTGCGCCACATGCAAAAGCTTCGGCTTGGCGACACCAGCGCCATCCAGCTTCCGCAACATGACGTCAAAGTTCTGAGGGTTTGGCTTGTAGGACCCAATTTCCTGGGCGGTAAAGACATAGTCAAACGGCACTTCGAGCCGCTTGGCGCTAGCAATAAAGCCTGCCACATCCACATTGGACAGGATCACCAGCTTGAAGCGCTGCTTCAACCGCCCAAGCGCTTCGATACTATCCGGGAACGCTGGCCATTCCGGGACAGATTGGCCGAACGCATAGGCTTCCTCCGCCGTTGCTTCGCCGCCCAAGCGCCTGGCCAGATCTGGAAACAAGTCCTCTAGCAGGTGCGGATACAGCTTTTCCGGCGTCGCTGCTTGAGCCGCCGATTCTGTCTCCGCGAACGCCACGAGCGCCTGCTCCCGTACCAGCTTTAGGCCAGCACGGGCGGCAAGGGGCTGCATCGCATTCCAAATACCGGATTCCCAATCAATCAGGGTGCCATAGCAGTCGAATGATAGGGCGTCGAAATCCGTAAACTTCATGGGGTCAAAGTGCCTTCACGATGTTTTCGCACATGCCCTTGGCGTCGCCAAACAGCATCATGGTATTGTCGTTATAGAACAGCGGGTTATCAACGCCCGCATAGCCTGTCGCCATGGAGCGCTTGATGAACATGACCATGCCCGCATTCTCTACATCCAATACCGGCATGCCATAGATCGGGCTTGCCGGATCATTGCGGGCAGACGGGTTGGTGGTGTCATTCGCACCGATGACAAACGCTACGTCAGTCGTGGCGAAATCGCGGTTGATGTCATCCATTTCCAACACGTCATCATAGGGGACATTCGCTTCCGCCAGCAGCACATTCATATGCCCTGGCATGCGCCCAGCGACGGGGTGGATAGCGTATCGCACCTTGACGCCTTCTTCTTTCAGCATGTCCACCATTTCACGCAATGCATGCTGCGCTTGCGCCACAGCCATGCCATAGCCCGGTACAATCACGACCGATCGCGCGTTCTTCAGCATGAAGGCTGCATCATCCGCATTGCCGGATTTAACGGTGCCTGCAGGGGCCGGACCGCCCGGCGCGCCAGCACCTGCTTCTGCGCCAAAGCCACCAAGCAGCACGGAAAGGAGGTCCCGATTCATCGCCCGGCACATGATGAAGGAGAGAATGCCGCCCGATGCGCCAACCAACGCGCCCGTAACGATCATCAGCGGGTTATCCAACGTGAAGCCAATGCCGCAAGAAGCCCAACCCGACAGCGAGTTCAGGACTGAAATCACCACGGGCATGTCCGCACCACCAATCGGCAGCACGACCATGGCACCCCAGACCATGAACAGAATGACCATGCCCCAGAACGCGCCCTCACTGCCCCAGCCCGCAAAGGCAAATGCTGCAAAGACTGCCGAGAGACCCAGCAGGCCATTCACGGCTTTCTGGCCATTGAACACAATGGGCGTACCAGTCATCAATTCATGCAATTTAGCGAATGCGATGACAGAGCCCGTGAATGTCACAGCGCCAATACACGCGGAAATCGCCATCTCGATCAAGGACTGCAATGGCATGGTGGAGCCTTGCGCCATGCCATAAAGCGATGGGTCATGTAGGGCAGCGCCAGAAATCAGCACAGCCGCCAAGCCAACCAAACTGTTGAAGATTGCGACCAACTGCGGCAGGTCCGTAATCTTCACTTTCAGCGCAATGAAAGCGCCGATCGCACCGCCAAGCACAATGCCGACGAACACGAAAAGCCACGTGGAGATTTGCGGCAGCAGCATCGTCGCGCCTACAGCGACGGCGATGCCGAGGATGCCGATTAAGTTACCGGTCCGCGCCGTCTCTGGGCTCGCGAGCCCACGGATCGCCAGCACGAAGCAGATCGCCGAGAACAGATAGGCATATGAAGTGATATCACCGCTCATCGGGCTGCTCCCTTCTTCTTGGCGCGGAACATCTCAAGCATGCGATGGGTGATGATGAACCCGCCGAAGATATTCACAGCAGCCAAAAAAACTGCGATGAAGCCCATGATTTTGGAGACGCCCAAAAGCGCCGGACCTGCAGCAATCATTGCGCCCAGAATGACGACGCCAGAAATCGCGTTTGCCACGGACATGAGCGGTGCATGCAGCGCCGGCGTCACCTTCCACACGACGTAATAGCCAACGAAACAGGCCATCGCGAAAACCGTTAGGCCGAAGATCATCGGGTCCGCGCCCTGAATAGTGCCGCCTGCGTCCAGATCACTGGCGCGATTAGCAAGGGCTGCGGATTCGCCCGCGAGGCGCTGCGCTTCCTGGGCCAGTTCATTCATCCGGCCAGCGAGATCGGCAGCACCGCCCGCTACGTCTTTGGGATCGCTCATGGCGTTATTCCCCTTTCAGGCTTGGGTGGACGATAGCGCCATCACGCGTGAGCAGCGCGCCGGCGACAATTTCATCCTCCCAGTCAATTTTGAACGTCTTTGTGTCTGCATCCATAAGCGGCGACAGAAAGTTCAGAACATTGCGGCCATACAGATTGCTTGCGTCCTGGGCGACGGCGCTTGGTAAATCGCTAGCACCAATCACATTGACGCCGCCGACATCCACTGTCTCGCCGTTCTTCGACACTTCGCAGTTGCCGCCGGAAGACGCCGCCAGATCAACCACGATAGAACCCGGCTTCATGGCGGACAGCATGTCCGATGGCAGCAAAACGGGTGCCGGACGCCCGGGGATTTGCGCGGTGGTGATGCAAATGTCCGTACGGGAAAGGGTTTCGCGCAGTTTGGCAGCTTGGCGGCGCTTATAATCGTCGCTCATTTCCTTGGCATATCCGCCAGTGCCTTCGCCCTTTTCCTCTGCCTCAACGGTGACGAACGCCGCACCCAGGCTTTCGACCTGTTCACGGGCGGCGTCACGCACATCCATGGCGGAAACCACTGCACCCAGCCGACGCGCCGTCGCGATTGCCTGGAGGCCAGCAACGCCAGCGCCCAAGATCAGCACCCGTGCCGGGGAGACCGTGCCCGCCGCCGTCACCATCATCGGGAAAGCGCGGCTGAACCGCTCTGCCGCCAAGATGACAGATGCATAGCCCGCCAGGTTCGCCTGGCTGGACAATGCGTCCATGCCTTGGGCGCGGCTGATGCGCGGCACAAATTCAAATGAAAACGCAGCGACATTGGCTTCGGCATACCCGCTGACCCGTGCTTTGTCCCCATGGGGCTCCAGCAAGCCGATGAGCAAGGCGCCAGCCTTCATTCGGGCGGCGTCCTCTGCCGCAGCTGGCCGGACACAGGCGACGGCATCCGCTGTCGCCCAGCCTTCAGAGCCGTCCGCAAATATGCGCACGCCCGCGTCTCCGAAGAGCTTGTCTGGATAGTCAGCGTTTAGACCGGCACCAGCCTCAATCGCTGCGTCGATACCGACGGCAGCAAGGCGTTTGGCGGAGTCTGGCGTGATCGCAACCCGGTTTTCTCCAGGCGCAGTTTCTTTCGGCGCAAATAGCAGCATAGCCCCTCCGGCGTGGAATTTCGGAGACGACTATAGCGGAGCCTTTGGCGGCCTGCACGACCTGGATTTTGCATAGCTGAATTGCACAGCAGAGCCGTGGAACCCGAGGCTACCGACCTAGAAATCGATGCACCGACCATTGACGGACCAATCGCCAAAGCGCGTTGGGTCCAATCCCTTCGGGCCACCAACCTCCTCAACTGCCTTCGGTGCCTCGGGCGTTGGTTGCGCTGCCGATTCGGGTTCGGGTGCAGGGGATGAGTTCGATTCTAATGTTTTTTTGGACATATCGCTCAATTTAGCGCGCGAAAACCTAGCATCAAGTCATTTTCTTATGACTGTGCTGGATTTGCCACAAGTAGTCTGTTAACCATTTCGCCAAATTCGGGGCATCAAACACATTTTTTGAGGATAAGTATCGTGACCAGACCATCTGGGCGCGCGCACAATGAGTTGCGCAGCGTTAGCCTTGAGACTGAATGGACCAAACATGCTGAAGGCGCTTGCCTTGCGAAGTTTGGCGACACCCATGTGCTTTGCACTGCTTCTGTCGAAACCCGTGTACCACCGTTCCTGCGGAACTCTGGACGTGGCTGGGTCACTGCCGAATACGGCATGCTTCCACGCTCAACCCACACGCGTTCGAACCGGGAAGCCGCCCGCGGCAAGCAGTCTGGTCGGACCCAGGAAATTCAGCGTCTGATCGGTCGCGCGCTGCGCGCCGTCGTCGACACAAAGGCGCTTGGCGAAATTCAGATCACGATTGACTGCGATGTCCTGCAGGCAGACGGTGGCACCCGCACCGCTAGCGTAACTGGCGGCTATGTAGCCTTGGCGCAAGCCTGCCAGCACCTGAAGCGGATCGACGCGATTAAGCGCTGGCCGCTGACGGGCCAGGTCGGTGCCATTTCCTGTGGCATCTTCGAAGGCCAGGCCGTGCTCGACCTGGACTATGACGAAGATTCCAACGCCGAAGCGGACGCCAATTTCGTCATCACCGACCAAGGCATGCTGGTGGAAGTGCAAGGCACCGCAGAAGGTGCGCCATTCAGCCGGGGCCAGATGGATGAGCTGATGAATTTGGCTGAGGCCGGCATTGCTGACCTTTGTGAGATGCAGCGCAAAGCGCTCGGCATGTCCTCATAATCCATGCCAACGCCCAAATTACAGTCAGGGGACCGCCTGGTATTGGCGACGCACAACCCGGGAAAAGTGAAGGAAATGCGGATTCTAATGGATCCGTATGGCGTCGAAGCAATCTCTGCTGGCGATCTGGGAATTCCAGCAGCAGAGGAAACAGGGACCACATTTGAAGAAAACGCCTGCATCAAAGCCAGAGCGACAGCAGACGCGTCTGGATTGCCCGCGCTGTCTGACGATTCTGGCTTCTGTCTCGCCGCCCTTGACGGATCACCCGGAGTCTATTCCGCACGGTGGGCGAAGAACGGCGAATTTTCGTTCGCAATGGACAGAGTCTTACAAGAAATGGAGGGCAAAACGGACCATACAGCATGGTTCGTCTGTGTCCTGGCGATTGCTTGGCCGAACGGACCAGAGCTCACCTTTCGCGGCGAAGTTTGGGGAGATATGGTCTCGCCACCGCGCGGAAAAAGCGGCTTCGGGTATGATCCGATTTTCCAACCAAGCGGCCATTCAATGACATTCGCTGAAATGTCACCCGCCGCCAAAGACGCGATGAGCCACCGTGCCTATGCATTCCGCGCTTTCGCCAATAACTGCCTCCGGGGCTGACCTGACACTGGAAACGGGTGGGTTTGGCCTATATGTCCACTGGCCCTTCTGCCAGTCGAAATGCCCTTATTGCGACTTCAACAGCCATGTCCGTGCCGAGGTTGATCATGGCCGCTGGCAAGCGGCACTGGCCGCCGAAATCGCGCATTTTCAAGCAATAACACCAGGCCGCACGCTGGACGCCATCTTCTTCGGCGGCGGCACCCCATCGCTCATGCCGCCAGAGACGGTGGAAGCTGTCATCCATGCCGCGCGGACGGGTTGGCGTTTTTCCAACGCCATTGAGATCACGCTGGAAGCCAATCCAGGATCGGTCGAAGCAGATCGCTTTGAAGGCTACGCAGCAGCCGGCGTTAATCGGGTGTCGCTTGGCGTTCAGGCGCTAAATGATGCCGACCTTAAATTCCTTGGCCGCATGCATTCCCACACCGAAGCCCTGCGTGCGCTTGAGATCGCGAGGGCAACGTTCGCCCACTATTCGTTCGACCTGATTTATGCACGGCCCGGTCAAACCGTGGACCAGTGGCGGCGGGAGCTTGAAACAGCCATTGGCCTCGCTGGCGGCCATATGTCCGTCTATCAGCTGACGATTGAGCAAGGCACGGCCTTCCACGGATTGCATCAACGTGGTGCCTTCCAAATTCCTGACGAAGACACCGGTGCCGCACTTTATGAAGCGACAGAGACAATCCTTGAGGGTGCTGGCATGCCCCGCTACGAAATCTCGAACCACGCCGCACCCGGCCATGAATGCGCGCACAATCTGATTTACTGGCGCGGCGGGGAATGGGCTGGTGTTGGTCCAGGTGCCCATGGCCGCTTGATCCAGTCTGGCACCCGCCGCACCTTCGCCCAAACCCGCACCCCCGAAGCATGGTTGACCAAAGTCGAGACCGCCGGGCATGCAACCACTGCATCCGACAGCCTGACATCGGAAGATGTTGCCGCCGAAGCGCTGATGATGGGCCTCCGCCTGACAGAAGGCGTCGATCTCAACCGGTTCAGCCGCCAAACCGGGGGCAGTCTCCTAGACTTCGTTGATAGCGACGGACTTCAGCGGCTGCTCGATGGCGGATTTATCCAGCACACCCCAGAACACATCATCGCAACAGATGCCGGACGCCAACGGCTCAATGCGGTTTTGGAGATGCTTCTGGCGCGCTAAGATGCACGATCACCCACCGGAGCTTGCCCCAATGCCTGTCGAATATTCCCGCGATGAAGAGTTTGCAGTCATCACCTTGAACCGCCCTGAAGCGCTGAATGCGCTGAGCTTCGATATCGTCAGCCAAATCAGCGACGCGATTGATGAGGCCGCCAGCTCTGACGCGCGGGCGCTGCTGTTCACAGGCGCTGGACCAAAGGCGTTCTGTGCGGGTGCGGATATTTCAGAGCTCATAGGTCGCTCGATTCCAGACGTCCGCGAAGGCGCACGCAAAGGCCAATTGACCTTTGCCAAACTGGATGAGCTGCCGATCCCCTCCATCGCCTGCATCAATGGTTTTGCCCTTGGCGGTGGACTGGAATTGGCGCTTGCCTGCACCTTCCGGGTCGCGGCCTCCAGCGCGCGCATGGGCCTGCCGGAAATCAAACTCGGTGCGGTTCCTGGCTATGGTGGCACCCAACGCCTGCCCCGACATATCGGTGAAAGCCGCGCCATGGAGATGATCCTGACGGGCAAGTTCATCAACGCGGAGGAGGCCGAACGCATTGGTTTAGTCCAGCGCGTGTTTGAGGATGCGTTGATCCCAAACGCCAAAACCTTCGCCCGTGAGTTCACAAAATACAGCCTGCCCGCCTTGCGCTTCGCCCGCGAAGCAACCCGGCGCGCGCTTGATGTCAGCCTGGATGAAGGCTTGAAGATTGAGGCAGACGTCAACACGCTGTCCTTCTTCCTGGAGGACGCCAAGGAAGGCACATCCGCATTCCTGGAAAAGCGCCCCGCAACCTTCGTGGACCGGTAATCATGGCCGCACAAAAAGTCGCCGCCGTCACGGGTGCCAGCAGAGGCATCGGGTCCTGTATCGCAGCAGAACTCGCGGCTAGAGACTATCTGGTTGCCTGCCTGTCGCGCAAAGGCTTGGGGCCGGAGGACCGGGATCGCTCGGCAGAGGAGGCCGCCAATTCTGCAGATTTCGCTTGTGATGTGAGTGATGACGCTGCCCTGAAATCCGCATTCAAAGCGGTCCATGATCGCTTCGGGCGGATTGATCTTCTGGTCAATAATGCCGGCCAGCACGACGAAGGCAAAAGTGCGGATTACACGACCGACGCCTTCGAAAACCTGCTCCGCGTCAACACAACAGCCGTGTTCGCCGCCAGCCGGGAGGCCTATCCGTATCTGGCGGAAACGCGCGGCCAGATCATCAATATGGGCAGCTATTACGACAAGCTTGGCGTGCGCTTTCATGCAGCCTATTGCGCATCAAAAGCCGCCGTTGCCGCTATTGGGCGCTGTCTTGCTGTGGAATGGGCAAAGGCCGGGATTCGTGTTGTTACCGTGGCACCTGGATTCATTGGCACGGACTTGAACCAAACCCATATGGAGAATGACCGGTTTCGGGACTTCATTACGAAGCGCATTCCATCCGGCGAAATCGGCACACCGGAAGAGGTCGCCAAGCTGGTCGCCGGTCTTGCAGATGAGAACCTACACTTCCTGAACGGCGAAACGATTTATCTGGATGGCGGTCAGGGAATGAATCACTAAAAGAGCATATTCGGATCAGATCGGGTCATTTCGCCAACCAGAACGCCTCGCTGGCTAGGAGCTGATCGCGCTGCGATGCGGGGCATCGCGAGCGGGCGGCGACGACGACCAGCGAGGCGTTCTGGCTGGCCCGAGGGGTGGCCTTGAGCCAAACCATGGACGTCGTCGAAGCGCTTGAACGATGAACCACATCGCCCTGCGCGCTTCTCCTAGCCATGGCTTGGCTCAAGGCCACGAAATGACCCGATCTGATCCGAATATGCTCTGAAGCCAGGATTCCCTGCCTTTCAGCGATTTCTTAAGGTCAGCCCGCCATAGTCCCTGCGCAATTAAGCGTGAGGGGGACTGTCCGTGTCACAATCCAATTTGGCTGCGACGCCTAAGGCTGACCAGATTAGCGCGGGTCCGGCAGGTGAGGCCCTTCGCTTAGAAGCGCTGCATCGCTATGCAGTTCTGGACAGTTTGCCCGAAGAGAACTTCGACCGGATCGCGCAAGTCGCCAGCCGCCAATTCAAGGCTCCAATAAGCATCATTTCTCTACTGGATGAAGAACGCTCTTGGATCAAAGCCGCAGTTGGCATTGGCATTGCACAAACGTCCCGAGCAAACGGATTTAGCAGCGTTGTTATTGATCAGGACAGCGTGCTGATTGTCCCGGATGCTCAGGTCGACCCACGTTTTGACAAAAACATCCTCGTCACAGGATCGACCAGGCTTCGGTTCTATGCTGGCGCGCCCATCAAATCCGCTGAGGGCCATAACATCGGTGTGCTGTCGATTGGTGATATCACGCCGCGCGATACTTTCAGTGACAGCGAGCAGCAATTGCTGCTGGACCTTGCAGACATCATCAGCGGCGCTTTAGAGGCGCGGGTTGTTGCGCAACGGACGCTGACGGACCTGGAACCGCATGTCGATAGCGCGCTGGAGCAGCACCGCAGGTTTGTCGAAAGCCTGCGAGATGGAATCCTCTCTTGTGATCAGAACGGCGTCTTGTCCGTGATGAATTCAACTGCGCGAAAGATGTGCGGCTTGGAATCCGCCCCCCCAACGATCTACCAACTGGTGGGCCGTATGGAGATGCGGCAGCCAGACGGCGTGACACCAATCGAGCCAGAAAGCGCACCCATTCTGCGGGCTTTACGTGGTGAAGTGGTTGATCAGGAACTCATCGTTTCTTCCGGCACCGACCATGCCTGCGTCGTCCGCATTAACGCGCGGCCTTTGCTAGACCGGGATGGCAACGGCGTCGGTGCCGTATCCGCGATTGAAGACATTACAGAAGCCCGGCGCATGGAAGAACACCTCCAGCAAGCCCAGAAGATGGAAGCCGTCGGGCAGCTCACCAGTGGCCTCGCCCACGATTTCAACAATCTGTTGGCCGTCGTTATGGGCAATCTACAGCTGATCGAGCGCGTCGTGAAAACTGACGAAAAAGCGCTCCGCCGCACCCATGCTGCCTTAGATGCAGTGCGCCGTGGGGCGGAATTGACTAAGCGCCTGCTCGCATTCTCCCGCAAGCAAGACCTGAAGCCAACGCCGTCGGACGCCAATGCGCTTATTACAGGCATGGCCGATATGCTAGAACGGACGCTCGGTGAATGGGTGAATATCGCTATCATGCCGGCTGCTGAGAACTGGACTGTCACGGTGGATGAAAGCCAGCTTGAATCCGCTGTGCTCAACCTCTGCGTCAATGCCCGGGATGCCATGAAGGGCGGTGGGCGGTTGACCGTCGAGTCCCAGAACATGCACATCGGGCCCGCCCATTTCGCCGATGCAGATGACCTTCCCCCGGGCGACTATGTGCGCATTTCAGTGACGGATACCGGAACAGGCATGTCTGAGGATGTGGTCAAACGGGTGTTTGAGCCGTTCTTCACCACCAAGGATGTCGGCGAAGGCAGCGGCCTTGGCCTGAGCATGGTCTATGGCTTCATCAAACAGTCCGGTGGCCATATCACCGTCTATTCCGAGATTGGTTACGGCACCTCTATCGCTATGTATCTGCCGCGCTTGCAAACTGAAGTATCCGATCCGTTTGAAGCCGAAACAGAAATTGCTGCAGCCGTGCCAGAGGCTATCCAGGCCCATCGTATCCTCGTCGTCGAAGACAATGACGCCGTGCGCGATGTCGCCGTCGCCATGCTGGAAGACATGGGCTACCACGTGATCGAAGCACAGGATGGCCTCTCCGCCCTGGAAGCTTTGAAGGCGGAGAATGGCAAGTTTGACCTGATGTTTACGGACATCGTCATGCCCGGCGGCATGCATGGACCTGCGCTGGCGAAGGAAGCCAGGGCCGTTTTCCCGCATCTGCCGATCCTCTACACATCTGGATATGCAGAAGCGGCAGTGCTGCGCGAAGGCGATATCGGCAATAGCTTTGAGTTGGTCAGCAAGCCCTATCGGCTGGAGGAACTGGAAGAGAAAGTGCGCAACGCCCTCGACCAAACCCCGTAAGCCACTGACACGAACGCTGACGCCGGTGCTAAGCTCTATCCCGAACTGAAAATCAGGATAGGAGCAAGTGATGCTGGCAGTATGGGTCACAGTCAAAATCAAACCGGAACTCAGGCAAGAATTCCTGGATGCCATCGAGGTAGACGCCATTGGATCGGAACGCGACGAGCCCGGCTGCGCCCGTTTCAATGTCCTTCAGGACGCTGAAGACGAGAACACCTACTACTTCTACGAAGTCTACAAGGACGAAGCCGCCCGCGCAGAGCACCGCGCCGCCCCCCATTACGCCGTATGGAAAGCCGCCGCCCATACCCTGGCAGAACCCACCACCCGAATAGAAACCCGATCCGTATTCCCAACGGACCCGGGCTACTGGTTTCCGAAATAGCAGTGCCGCCCCTATTTCACCCCGGATGTCCGTTGGAGGATGCCCTGGACGAATACATTTGTTTGGACGCCGGTGAAGCCTGCGTCTGAGAGGTAGCCTTCGACTTCGGCGGTGGAGTGGGCGATGCCGGTGGTGTTGTTGATGGCTTGTGCCAAGCCCCACATGGCAGGGTCGCTGGGGCCGGAGCGGTCTGGGTCCAGGGATTCGCCGATCAGGTGGAAAGTGCCGCCGGGTGCCATGGCCGCATAGGCTTTCTTGGCGACGGCGGCGAACGCTTCACGGCCATACATGGGCAGGTTGGACGCCATGACGGCAACGTCCGCACCATCGGGGAATGGATCGCTGTTGAAGTCGCAAGCTTGCGCTTCAATCCTGTCCTCAAGCCCATTTTCTGCGATGAATTCCCGCGTTACCGGCACGACGGCAGGCAGGTCCAGCACAACAGCTTTCAGGGCTGGGTTGGCCTTGCAGGCTTCGATGCAATAGGCACCCGATCCGCCGCCAATATCAATCAACAGCTTGGCGTTCGACATATCCACGTGCCGCAGGAACAGCCGTCCCGCACCCCGCCCAATTGAATAGGTGCCGCGATGATAGCGGCGCGCTTCTTCAATCGTGATGCCGTCCACTGTTGGGTTCTTGAGGACGGGCGGCGTTTGTTCACTTAGAACCTCTGCCATGCGGCCCCAATGGTTCCAATCCGGCTTGGTGAACAGCATCCATTCACCGGCATATGTGGGCTTACCTTTGACAAGGTAGCGATCAACGTCCGCCACATTGCGCAAGGTTTCGCCATCGCGCGCGATCATGCCGAGGCCAAGCATGGCAATGATAATCCGCTCGCCATGCAGTGGCTGCAGCCCCATCGCGTTGGTCAGCGCTGCCTCTGTATTCGCACCCCCATCAAGATGCGTGAACAACTCCAGCTCTACCGCCGCCATTAGCGCGCCGGCTTCCCGATACGCACGCACCATGGTTTGCAGCCGCTTTGTCGTTGGCCGCGCATTCTGCCCGTCTGGGCTTCCAGACTTAGCCTCAGGCATAGGATGCTCCCATGCCTTCGCTTGGATCCGTGAACGGGCCATAGGGCGGAATTGGATACCGAAGACCGACGCGAGACAGCGCCTCCATGCCTTCAATGCCGCGCTTGAATTCATGGGGCGGCATGGCGATCAGCATCTCGTCATCTGCAACGCCGCCGTAACGGCGCTCCGCGAAGCAAGGGATGGAGATAGAGGTGTCTTTGGTCAGCAGCGCTTTGCCCCAACTATCGGCACAAGCGGATTCGCCCGTGATCGACATGTCGTAGCGGCGATAGCGCTTATGCTGGAGCCCATTCACGAAGATAATGATCTGTGCAGGCGTGCCGTACAGCAGAATGATATCCGGCGGATCAAGTCGTGCTGAGCGGATCGGCGATACCACCGTCGCCACATATGTCCCGTACACTTGGCGGGGCATTTCGGCTTGGTGCGCTGCGGCGGCCACTTGGTTTTCAAACCATACGCCGGTCATGTGGGTGCCATCCAGCGTCGGCTCATCCGGCAGATCAATACCGTGGACACCGCCGCAATTGGAATTAGGCCGCACGTTTTCTGCCGTGATGCCCAGCGTGAACCCGGCCATGCGGGATTGCGTCACCAACTGGCACATGGTGTGGAAACGACCAGCCTTCGGGCGGCGAAGGCCCTGGATCTCGTTCATTTCATCCAGGCTCGTGTATTGCTTCATGCCAATGGCGAGCGTGCGCGGCTTTAACACTGCCGTCAGCCGGTTGTTTAGGTCCTGCAATTCCTCGGCTGAGACATGCTCATAATCGGGGTGTGCGTCGAGCGGGGTGGGCTGCGGGTGGGCTGCTGTATCAGGCATCATGTCTCTCCATCGGGTTCGTTACTCGAAAGCATGCCATGCTGGTTCAGCCTTTGCTATGATGCTTCTAGAACCGCTAACAGAAGAGAATCGCCATGCCCCATGACGGCCATCATCACGATCATGATCACGGATCAGAACTGACTGAAACTGAGCTTCGGGTCCGTGCGCTGGAGAGCCTGCTGGTCGAAAAGGGCTATGTGGACCCCGCCGCACTGGATGTGCTGGTTGAGACATATGAAAAGAATGTCGGCCCGAGGAACGGTGCCCGCGTCGTCGCCAAAGCCTGGGATGAGGCGGATTACAAAGCCTGGCTGCTTGAAGACGCCAGTGCCGCCATTGCATCGCTTGGCTATACCGGTCGCCAGGGGGAGGACATGATCGTTCTGGAGAATACGCCAGAGACCCACAATATGGTCGTCTGCACATTGTGCTCCTGCTACCCCTGGCCGGTGCTGGGCTTGCCGCCTACTTGGTATAAAGCCGCCCCCTACCGCGCCCGGTCCGTCTCACAACCGCGCAGCGTGCTGGCAGAATTCGGCGTGACCTTGCCGGATACCACAGAAATCCGCGTATGGGATTCGACCGCAGAGACCCGATATATGGTCCTGCCAATGCGCCCGGACGGCACAGATGGCTGGTCCACTGAGCAGCTGGCAGACATCGTCACCCGGGACAGCATGATCGGCACAGGGCTGGTGGAGGCCGTATCATGAACGGTGCCCATGATCTTGGCGGCGGCCACGGCCACGGGCCAATCGCGCCGGATCCGAACGAGCCGCTTTTCCACGGCGATTGGGAGCGCAAGGCGTTCTCCCTCACCCTCGCCATGGGCTTCACCGGCCAATGGAATATCGACCAATCCCGCTTTGCCAGGGAGAGCATGGCACCTGGCCGCTATCTGGAAACCTCATATTACGAGCATTGGGCGCACGGCCTTGAAGTGCTTTTGGCGGACCGTGGCCTGGTCAGCGAAGCAGAAATTCAGGCAGCGAAACCGATCGGCCCCGCCAAGCCCGTACAGCGGATTCTGAATGCTGAAGATGTTGTTGCGACCCTCCAAAAAGGCGGCAGTGCCAAGCGCGATGAAGCAAGCGCTGGCCCCGCGAAGTTCAACGCTGGTGACCGCGTGATCGCCCGCAATATCAACCCGCCGACGCATACCCGCGTCCCCCGCTACGTGCGCGGGCGGGCCGGCGTGATAGAGAGGGTGCACGGTGTCTTCGTATTTCCGGATACCAACGCCAAGTCGGCCGATGAAAAGCCGCAATGGCTCTACGCCGTTCGGTTTGAAGGCCAGGAGCTTTGGGGACCGGATGCGGAGGCCGGCGCATGCGTCTATGTTGACCTTTGGGATGATTACCTTGACCCGGCCTGATCCTGCAGTGCTCCGCAACGGCCTGCCGGCTGAACGCCCGGTTTTCGCCGCACCCTGGGAAGCGCAAGCCTTCGCCATGGCGGTTGAGCTGAACCAACGCGGCCTGTTCCAATGGCAGGAATTCGCAGACTTGCTATCTGAGGAATTATTGGCAGCAGGTACCGCCCAAGACGGCGAGGATTATTACCGCCACTGGCTCCGCGCGCTCGAACGCCTGACAGCCGCCAAAGGCTTCATCACCGAACCAGAACGCGCCCAACGCCAAGCCGCCTGGGACGCCGCCGCCAAAGCCACACCTCATGGCGAGCCGATTGCTTTGGAGAAAGCGGCGCGGGGCGGACGGTAGGGGTTGCTGGCGTTAGGCCAACCCGTAGGCGTCCCCCCTCACCCTGATCCCTCTCCCCCCGTTGGGGGGCGAGGAGTTCCAGCTTGGCAGCCGGAAGATAATAACTAGTTTGAAACGCGGCCTACGTGAGGGTCCCCTCGCCCCCCAACGGGGGGAGAGGGATCAGGGTGAGGGGGGGCACCCCCAGCCTTACACCTCCGCTTCATCCGCCAAAAACCGCCGGATGACGTTTTCGGTCATGCGGCTGATATTATTGTCGCCGCCGTTCCAAGGCAGGCTGCCGCAGAAGGTGATGGAGCCAGTGGAAAATACAGCCCCGCCATCCGCTGTATCGAAATAGACGATATCCGCACGAATCAAAGGTTCCGGGCGCCCGCCTGGCGTTTGTTTAATGCGGGGATATGTGTCCACGTGGGTCAACTGGTCTTCATGCACCAGGACGAAGTGGTCCTGATGGTTTTCGGATGATGCGAGCGTGACGGCGTTTTCGGGCGTGCCGAGGGTTTTGTCCGCCCGGTCCAATTCAAAGCCAGCGGCACCACCGCCAGAGAAGCCGAAATCACCAATGATCTCGTCGTCGATCCCGTCAAAAATCCAGGCCTGATCGCCTTCGTATGAGGCCTTGGTGCGACGGTAATATGAGCCTTCAAACAGCCCCTGACTGGTAAAGCCAACGCCACCAAGCGCCTGCGGGGGACGGCCATTCCGCCGCCAAAGCCCACCATAGGCACCATCAAAGGCGTTGTAATATTCACCGGGTTCTGACGCCCAGGCGCGAATGCCGCCCTCTGCCCGGCGGATTTCATAAACACCTTCAAGTTCCGGATGTTTCGCGATCCGCCAGTAAAAACCATTGCCGCCTAAATAGAGTAACCGCCCGCCAAGCTTGTGCGCATAGTTTTGGAACGCGTCCAGGCTGGCCTTGGTGTGATATTCGGGATGGGTTGTTGTCGCGACAGCCTTATAGCCTGCGAGCACATCCGCACCCTCAGCGTCCAAATCCTCATCTGTCAGGATGTCGTAGTCGATACCTTTCGATTCCAACCACTGGATCAAGTGCAGGTCCGCTGGCAGATGGCGGAGGCCGGATGCCGCGAACCCATTCGCAATGGCCATATAACCCGGGCGCATATTTAGAATTGGGCGGTGACGGGTGGTATGGCTGATACCGCTGCCGTCGCTGTGGAAGTTATATGTCGAGAGGCCGAAATCCGGATACAGGTCCGGCGTATGCTCCCGCGCGCCCCAGGATTTTGCCTTCGCCAGATAGCCCTCCGTTGTGTTTTCACGGGCTTGGTTGGCGTAGATCACATAAGTGAATGTCGGGATCACGACACAGAAATCCGCCTGGCGCTCGCCCCGCTTCGGGCGGACGAAGAACGGAATTGCATCCTCACCACCATCAGGCAGGGCCAATTTCGCAGCATAAACGCCGCTCTTCATGCCCTCCGGGATGGTGAAGGTAAAATCGGTCTCCCAGCGGCAATCGTCGATATCATCATCATGGAAATGGATGGCGCTGTATTCCGTTGGCCGATGCCGCCATGCCATTTCATCGCCGGACCAGTTCGACCCCGCCATCGCCCGTGAGGGAAGGTTGACCACCCGGCCATGCAAGCCATGACGGCCCGCTTCCATCACATCCAGCGAGCTAATGCGCTGGGAGAAATCCCACACCGCCACAACATCATCCGCCGCTGCACTGGCTGAGGCCTTGGCCTGGGCGATGCTGCGCGCCCGGTTATGCAACATTGGCCGCTCAAGCTTGCCATTGAAGCAAGTTTCCGGCCCGAGACCATCAATTGAGGCAATGAGCATGTCCTGGCCAGACGCAAGGTCTGGTGCTGCGTCGAGCTGCGTGTCTGCCGTGCCTGCATCGTCCCGGTCAAAGATCTGGCCGATAGGGAATTGTCCGACTGTCAGCGCACGGCTTGCGGCATCATAGGACATCCAAACGCGAGTCCAGCGCCGTTCCGTCAAGGGTTTCCCAACCGCCAGCCTAGTCGCGCCAATCCTGGCTTCCGCCCCATCCGGCCCGATTGTCAGCGCATAGCCTTTGCCGTCCGCCATGCCGGACGCGATGCCTTGGTTTGGCTTCCCTGGCATTGTCGGCCAAATCGTGGCGGAGAGCGTGAAGGATTCGAGGTCAGAGAATGCGGCATGCGCTGGCACGCGCACGAATGAGCCGAGCGCGACCGTCTGCATCCGGGAAGGGTATGATCCCGCAAAATCAGCCGGAATTTCTGCTTCCTGTAGCCCCGGGCTTGCCGGGTTCGGGTCTCCAGAAATCAGGCGAACCAAGCGCGCCGAATAATCCGCTTTGCCAGCGCTTGAAATCTTGAAAGCGATCTCATCGCCGGGTGCCACGGAAAGCTTGTCTGCATAGCCGATAATCGGGATCATGAATGCGCACTCTGTCGTCGAGGAAAATTGAGGCCATGATTGTCTGGCCACGACGCCATTTAACGCAAGCCCATTCACTGAGCCTTGCCGGATTTTTCCGCACGGGCTAGGCAAGTGCGCACATCATGATCCCAGGAATAGGATAAACGCCCATGCGCAATGACCTGCACGAACAGAAAATTGAACTGGCCGTCGCACTTCGCTGGGCGGACCGGCTGGGGCTAAGTGAAGGCATCTGCAATCATTTCAGCTTCGCCGTGGACGATGCGGGCGAGACCTTTCTGGTGAACCCCCAGGGCCTGCACTGGAGTGAGATCACCGCCAGCGACATCGTGCTTTGCCGCCATGACGGCGAAGTGCTGGAGGGCAAGCACCCGGTGGAGGAGACGGCATTCTTCATCCATAGCCGCCTGCACCTGAAGCACCCGAACGCCAAGGCCGTGCTGCACACGCACATGCCCTACGCCACATCCTTCACGCTGCTACAAGACTGCCGCTTAGAAATGGTTGAGCAGAACGCGCTCCGCTTCCATGACCGCATCGCCTATGACGATACCTATGGCGGCGTAGCGCTGAGCATGGAAGAAGGCGATCGCATTACCGCCGCCATGCAGGGCAAGGACATTGGCTTTCTGGCCCACCACGGCGTCGTCGTATGCGGGGCTGACCTCGCCTCCGCGTTCGACGATTTGTATTACTTAGAGCGCGCTTGCCAGGTGCAGGCCATCGCCCGATCCCAGGGCCTGCCGTTCCGCAAACTCCCAGATGCTGTCGTGGCAGAAACCGCCGCCCAGATCGCATCGGATAACGGCGTACAACGCGAAGGCCACTTCGCCGCCATTCGCCGGGTGGTAGAACAAGAAGCGCCTGAAGTTCGGAATTAGGAGCGGCGTTTTAGGCGGCAAGTCCCCCCTCACCCAACCTCTCCCCCCATTGGGGGGCGAGGAGAATGCGTT
>Ga0181597_10001391_pt1 | contig 27246 bp, 23 predicted proteins | sample 041ome_5_FD_148647 | JGI IMG/M metagenome (GOLD analysis project Ga0181597, IMG submission 148647) | Coastal salt marsh microbial communities from the Groves Creek Marsh, Skidaway Island, Georgia - 041403US metaG (spades assembly) | ecosystem: Environmental > Aquatic > Marine > Intertidal zone...
GAAAAAGTTTAATGGTAAGAAGTCGAATGAGTCACAGGATACAGTTGATGACCCCATTCAGATTGAAGGTGTTGAGAACTAGAGTAGTCTTAAGAAACGATTGATTGTTATTCTGAACGAAAAAAATCTTTTTTACATATAAATGCTTGAACTTCTCGCTCTTAATTCTGCCAAGGGATCTTCTGACTCCGACTCTGATTCTTCTAATTCAGCTGTGGTTACGCTCGCTGCTCTCCTCATCTGGCTCACACTGTTTATCTGGGCTATCATTAGAGCTCGGAAGTGTTCTAAGAAGGATCCTGATTCCAGAGCTATCCACTTCCTCTTTTGCCTGACCTCTCCTTCTTTATACATTATCTGTAGTTATGCCGTTCCTGACTTCTGCGCTACAAAGTAAACTAATATCTGATTTGTTTATATCTTACTGATATAAACAAAAATAAATTATATAGTATTTATAAAATTTAAGGATATTTTGGAACTCCATCCTCAGGCTTATCGATTGGAAGTCCAGGGTATGTAACGTCACCACTATCATATGGACCTCCCCAGATACAATGTGTATCAGATGGTTTAGTATTGTCGTCTACCGTAAACAAATCACCTGATTGGAATGGATAAGGTTTTTCGTTTAATTGATAACAGAATTTATATTCTGGACCACCAGCTTTCCCAACAAAAAAAGGTAAAGTATCCGTAGCTGATCCTGCGCAATACAAGTCTTGCCCACCACTACATTTTGTTGAGTAATTTTTCCCTATCGCATCTTCACTAGGGTGGTTAGAATCGCAGCCAAACAATCCATTATATTTACAGTATTTCTTTTCATTTGGATTTACCTTAGGATTCGTTCTAATACATGCTCCTTCATAATCATTAACATGAAACCAATCTTTTCCATTTTCGGCTATAGTACCTGCTTGGACATCCTTATTAACTAAATCACCATTCTGTGAGCATTTGAAAACATTACAATCTGTTCCCTCACTATTCCTTATCCATCCTGGTTTACAATTGTTACGTCGTTCACAATCTGATTTTGTAGCATAACATCCTTGTTCTCCCTCACCACAAGGTGTTTTAGAATAGGTACATATTGCCTTTCCTGGATTCTGACAGTAATTTCCATCATCTACGTCACATGCATTTACAGAAGTAGGTGGAATTTGTGCTCTCCAATAATTAGGTTCGTCATTCTTTATCTGACCATCATTAAAACAAGCTTCGCTAGTTCCACCTAATTTTTGTCCTTCTACTTCCTTCTGAGCAGGATCTGACATTGTATCGATACATTCTTGACTATTCGGGTCATTACAACCCCAAGGACAGTTTCCACTATTAGCTCCTTTTGTCGCATCATATTTCATAACTTTATTATTACCAGATTTACAGGCTTCAAACTTCCATCCAGTTGTAGATGTACAATTATTAACAGGAACATAATCACCTACTCCTTCACATTCCTTACAAGGACTTCCTTCTTTGTTGCACTGTATACAATTAGCATATTCACCTTCCTTGGTACATGAAGAGCAAGGATCACCTGGACCTTTACACTTAACAAGACTCTGAATTCCTCCCGTTGTATTTCCTGTTTTCAGAGAACTACATGTATTCGTCTGTTCATCCCATAATATATCTACAGTACCAGTATTTGCAAGTCTATTATAACAATCTTGCCATTTACATCCAGTACTTGCAGGATCCTTCCTTGCTTTTTCCAGACGTCCCCATGGGGTAGTGTTGTCACCACAATAATACCCGAGAATACTCTTTCCTGTATAATTATTCCATTCATTTAACTTTTTCTCAAATGATCCATCTGTATCTTTACTGTAGCTATCCAGTATATTAACCCAATCACACTTACTACTATCGCATGTACTTTTAGCTTTACCATAACAGCTTGTATCTCCGTCCTTAGGAAGACATAAACTATTAAATCCTTCTCCTCCTAGAGCTGACATATCATAATTAGGATAAGCATCTCCAACTGAATGAGGTAATGCCTGTGATTCTTCCCACATACATTTAGGGGGATCCGAACAAAAGTAAACTTCTCCTGTCTTACTGATATCATCCCACTTACCACCTCTCCATGTTTTTTCTGAAGAATGCTGTTTTATCATATTGTCATAACTCTCTTTGGTTAACCCAGTTAACTTATTACATGTCTGATTTATTTCACAAGGTCCGCCTTCAAGACCACATGTGGTCAGACATTTGGTTTTCGTATCACTATCAGGTGATGTACCTGGTGGGCAACAGCTAATTTTTCCATCAACTGAAATTTGGTTATCTGCAGCACAACAAATATCATTGTCACAGACGGTACAACAAACAGTACCCCCTTCACATAATTTATTAGGACTCTTACAGTCACACTTTCTGGTTGCACAGTTGAAGTACATGTCGTCTTTACATTTAGGTGCACAGATTATCTCCCCATCACAACTAGTTCTGATTTCATCATTTTTGCAAGTTATGGGTTGTGGTCCATCATCGCCTTTAGACAATACAGCTATCATTATTAGACCGATTATAATGAGTATGATCATCCACGTAAGTGGATCTTTTAATATCTTCTTCATGTCCATCCTTTATTATCTCAACATAGAATAATTTTTATGTTGAGATAAAAATTATAATTTTCCTTCCTTCTCAGTCTCTGACGAGGAAGAAACCTAATGTAAAAAAGTCTAGTGAAATTACCTCTCAGTATTATACATTACTGTACCAGATATACCACAAAATCTATTTTTTGTAATCTGAACGAAATAATTGTCATTTTCTATATTGGTCCAGACTAATGTAACAGTATTATTCAGACTAAGGGTATTACTGAATACACTTGTATCTCTTACCCACCCTGGAATAAGTAATTCAAAATTATAAGTAGAGTTACAACTAGAATTAAGTTGTAATGTTATTTTAAGTTTGTTTCTATTCACTTGTATTTGATCCAAATCAACTGATGTTACGGGAGCAACGGTTGAATTAACTCTATGAACAATAGAATCCTGACTCACCGCTGTTCTACTATAAAAAGGTAAATTGTTATCCCAGAAAGATCCGACAAGTATTTGTGTAGACATCCCAGTTGTTGCGTCAAAAAGTGCAGGATCAATTTCACCAGCGATTTTCTTATTATTTACATTCCCCCATGCAAAACCACTATCGAAAATATCAGGTCGTGCGTTTACAAGATTAATCAACATTGTGGCAGCTCTTTCATCAATATCAAATTCTTGTATATAACCAAAAATATGCAAATTATAAAAATCTTTAAAACCCTTCAATTGTTCTATTGTAGATGAAAGTATGGTATAAGATCTTTTCTTAGCTTCTCCTCTAGCGTATCTATCATATGTAATCAGACTTCCTATATTGAAACTAACTGTATCATTTAATTCTATCTTGTTCGTTAAACATGCGTTTTGTACATTTCCAGCTGAATGGAAAAATTTCACTGGTATAGGAGGCCCGTAAGATATATTATCTACCCTCTGTCCCACATTAACATCTCTAATTTGGTCAAATTTGAATGATCCTAGATGTGTCACATGAATACCTATATTATTCATTACTGGTATCATGTATTTAAGCATTTCTGGTGTAACGGCAGAAGACTTTATATCTAATATGATAGATATAGGTCTACCAGTGTAATCTTTAAATATTTTGCGACATTTATTAAATGAAATTTCAACACTCTCTCTAAGAATATTATTTATGTTTCGGCTAGACGGGCTCTGAATATTATCATACATATTAATCAAATATATGGCCTTTGCAAATAAAGAAAAATAATTCATCAGTGTTACACCTCCTAGATTAGTTATATCATTTTCTAATATAGATTCATACTGAGAATATCCTAAACTTTCAGCTGCTATTTGTAAACCAGTGCCATGAGCAACTAACAATTGTCCAACAAGCTCTCGAGCAATTCGTGCTTTATCCAAACTATTAGTTGCCCTTTTAAATTGGTCCGTCAGATTTGAAGGTAAATACATATCTATTTCACATGTTTTAATATCAGCAAATTTAACTTTACTCAATTTCCATGTTTCATATATTCCATAAGCTGCCATAACTGGATTATTTTCCATTTTTTTTATTAATTTACTTTGATCACTATCATTTATTATAGACGCGTAAACATCTGGCATAAGAATATTTAATACACGCATCCAGTTATTATTAGATACAAATTCAGGAGCAGAACCCATACAAGAGCCATGCTGGTATAATAAATTTTGTAAATACGGTACTCTGTCGAATAACATTTTATAATTACATATTATAAAAAATTATAATTTTCCTTCCTTTCTCAGTTCTCTGATGAGATATGCTCTTATTTCGTCTACTGGTACGGTATGAGGGACTTCTATCAAGGTAACTCCTTCGTCTTTACACATACGACGCTTCATATCATCGCGATATTTCTGGTTCAAAAAATGTTCCTTGTTCTTATGGAAATATGGAACATACTCATAATGCTGAACACCGTTGTATTCAACACCAATCTTAGACTGAGGATCGTAACAATCTATCTCAAGGTTAAAATTACCACCTGTCACTGGATTACGTAAGAAATCTGGTCTATCCTTGTTAAAAGGTCTACCAAAAAGTTCTTGGAGTACACGCCTGCACTCAGCTTCCCCCTTGCTCTCCTTAGGACTTCCTTTATTCGAAGATGGAGTCGAAGAACTACTATAAGAAGGTGTCGATCGAGACATAGTTTTTACAGGTGTCAAAGTAGGTGGAATCACATAGTAACGATCCTTAGACCAAGATCCAGTTTTACCAGTAATTTTCCTATACAATGCTAATATAACTATGACTATAACACAGGAAACAAGTACGATTTCAAACCCATACCTACTCCATATATCATTGATGTTAGCTAGCCACTTCATTTATATTACGCAAACTTTTTATTATCTAGTAGTTCGAATTGATTTCCTACATATCGGACAACAAGGATTATATTTTCCCCATTCTCTAAGACATTCCGTGCACAAAATATGCCCACAGCCTTCAACACAAGTCACAAAATCATTTGCTTCATATTCCCTCATACAAATAGTACAGTTTGACATATTCTTGTCAGTCGTATCATATCTTTGACTACCAATAACCAGCTCAACAGAATTATCCCTACGAAGCTCTTGTTCTTCTGCACTCTGTTCCATAACCCTTTGCGTTATTATATCATCGTAATTAGACCCTAAAACTGTCAATATAACATCAATACTTGAATATTCAGGTTCTCCAGGTGAATTTGACGATGCAGATTCAGAACCATTTGTTCCTCTTTGTCTCATATCACCAATTACCCCAAAAACAGGCAAACTTACATGATGAAGCATGGGGGAGTACGTCCATGAGTACCCATGTACACGATACCTAATTTCTTCTTCTGATGACATTTTATTATTATACAAAGTCAAAAGACTTTGTATTTCAATTTTTTTACTTTTACTTTAATCCGAACAAATATATAGTCTGATTTACTGTCTGTAACATTTCATCGCGGATTGTCAATAGATCAGTCTCATTCTTCATCAAGTACCTCAATAACCCACTAGAACTAGTTAACCAAATTTTAAATGTCTCCAAAACTTCAAGAACTGAAGTGTTTGTCTGATTGTCTATAACTATATTATTACTTTTAGGTATCTTCAAACGTATCCCACGTGTACCCTGAATTGTCTCGATAAAGAGATCCATTTGATTAGTTAAAGCACTGACCAACGCATCAGAACTTTTATGTTTAGAGTATGATTCGGTCTGCCAATGAAAAACCTTAACTTGATCTCTAATAGACATCAAAATGATTGCAATTTCGCCTATTTCCTCGGACATCTTTATTCATTAGAAATATTTATTTCATTTTTAAAAAGATGAGGACATTATATTAAAAAATGATAACTTATATGGAACAAACAGATATTCAAGATTTTAATGATGCTGTAGAAAAAGTTAAGAGGCTAGCTAGTAGACCTGACGATGGAGAACTGCTTATTCTATACGGATATTACAAACAGAGTGTGTTTGGAGACAATAAAGCTAGTCAACCAAGTATTTTTAGTGTTAAAGAACGATCCAAGTGGGGAGCGTGGGAAAATAACAAGATGATGTCAAGAAAACAGGCACGACAAAATTACATTGTTTTTGTAGACACACTCGTAGTTAAGTATGGATTCACACCAATAATACAATCGTCTCAGATTGATATAGTGTAAAAATGATTATGTATTCTTATTATTACAATACACAATCTAGAAAAAAGGAATATGGTTCCAACCCAGAATCTCAAACAGGTTTTTACAGACCTCGTCGTGGAAGAATTTACGATCGATAGTCTTCAGAATTACAAACTCCTCCTTCTTACAAGGATGTTTATGTCTTTGTAGTAACTGAAATAAGACATATTGAGTATTTATGAAATTCTTTCTGTTCAAATGCTTATACTCGCGATCGTATAACTCTGTCAGCTGATCAAAATCATCGAGAAGCTGCTCTTCTAAGTGACTTATATCATCTGGCTTAACACCAGTAAAGTTGTAGTGAATCAAATGAACGTTCTCATAATGGTTTGAATACTTTAACTCTTTCAAAAACATCAAAATGTGATTTTTTGTTAAATCTACAAATCTCTCCTCTTTTGGCGAGTCTTTATCGCCTTTGAGAATATGATGTAATTCAAACTGTTCCTCTAATTCATCATACACCTTCTGGGGTATTGTACTATTTTGTTTACCATGATATTGGTTAATACAGTCCCGAAAGTGTACTTTGCGATCATACATATATTTCGTTGAGATGTTCACACGTGTTATATCAGTGTAAGATGAGGTGTGACGTATTATTGTTTGTTGTGTGTAACACATATTACAAATATACGTATTGTTATCCATGATATCAAAATCTTTCTTATTACCACAATTACACACTACAGCCTTCAAACTTTCGTTCTTCTCAATTTTCTTGTGTTTAGAAGCAATCTCCATATATTCGTTTATCAGCTTCTGTTTCTTCTTGTTGTTCTTTGACGGTTTACCCATAAAACTAACTGTAACAGGCTGTTTTAAGATTTCCTTCCATTCCGCTATAATAGACATACTTTCCGTTAGATAGAAATTCTTCGACTTCAACGATTCGATATCATCAATCTTAGCGATAAGTTCGTCACGTGTCTGGATTAAATTATTACGTATACGTTCTGGTAATTCCGCAGATTCTAAACTTATTTGTACCTCTGTTAGACGGTTCCTATAATTATCTAATAGTGCATAAGAAGCGTCAAAATCTCTTAATATACCATCATGAATTTCTATGATATCTAGTTGTTGATCATTGTTCGACATTGTCTTGATTGGTGAATATATTCATTTGTTTAAGATTGAATAAGATTTTATTCAACCTTTTAAGTACAGAATACCACCATGTAATATTTTTATTTTTTTTTATTATCTTGGCTTATATAAAAAATGGCTTCTATTTGCACTTCTAATGTTACCTCTGGATTCATCGATCTTGCTACTTTCGACGAGATCGAGAAATACCTTTACGGCGGCTCTGATGCTACCGCGTACTTCGTCCGTGAGACGAGGAAGGCGACCTGGTTCACCCAGGTGCCTGTTGTTCTCTCCCGTGCCTCTGGAACTCCTGCCTTCGGCCAGGAGTGGTCCGTCTCTGTCTCCCGCGCGGGTGACTACCTCCTCCACTCGTGGTTGCGCCTTGCCCTTCCTTCTGTTGACGCCTCGGCCGCTACTGCCACCACCCGTGTTCGTTGGACCAGGAACCTGATGCACAATCTTATCAGGGATTGCTGCATCACCTTCAACGACCTCGTCGCTGCCAGGTTCGACAACTACCACCTTGACTTCTGGACGGCCTTCACTGTGCCTGCCAGCAAGCGCAACGGTTACAACAACATGATCGGAAACTACGCTGACCTCACCACCCCCGCCGCCGACAAGAACGAACTCCCCGCCGCCACCCTCAACCTCCCTCTTCCCTTCTTCTACAGCAGGGACAGTGGCGTTGCCCTCCCCACCGCGGCCCTTCCCTACAACGAGATGCGCATCTCCTTCTCCTTCAGGGACTGGCAGGACCTCCTCATCGCTGAGGACTCTGGCACCAGTGTCAGGCGCGTCCCTGTTGTCGGAACTGACATCGCCTCCGCCCCTGTCCTCGGAAACACCCAGGTGTGGGCCAACTACGCCATCGTCTCCAACGACGAGAGGAAGCGCATGGCCTGCGCCCCGAGGGACATCCTCATCGAGCAGGTCCAGACCGCCCCTCGCCAGGCGTTCACCCCTGCCACCAACCCTCAGCAGTCCTTCGACATCCGCTTCTCGCACGCGATCAAGGTTCTGTTCTTCGCCGCCAGGAACTCCACCTTCCGTGGAGAGTGGTCCAACTACACCGTCGCCTCTCCTCTCTACGATGCTGGAGTCCTTGACCTCACCCCTGCTACTGGAACCGACCCTGTTGCCCAGACCTCGCTCATCTACGAGAACACCAACAGGCTCGCCCAGATGGGATCTGACTACTTCTCCCTTGTCAACCCCTACTACCACGCCCCTGTCGTCCCCGATGTCACTGGTCTCCACTCCTACTCTTACTCCCTCGACCTCCTCTGCCTCGACCCCATGGGATCCACCAACTTCGGAAAGCTCACCAACGTCTCCGTTGTCCCCGAGGCTTCCGCCGATGCCATCACCGCCGCAAAACTCGAAGAGGGCACCCAGACCTTCGAGTTCGTCACCACCTGTGTCAACAACAACATCATCCGCATCAGCGGTGGTGCTCTTGGTTTCCCTGTCCTCTAAGTACCTAAAAAGGTTACTAAGTATTTATATTTCATAAAACGAATATAAATATCATCTTATTATAAATGAATACAAGAAGTGCTATGCAAACTACTTCTTCTTCTACGAAGACAACAGAAGGTGGGTTTTCACCTAATTGGCCACAGATTATTAAATGGTCAATAATTATCGTTATTTTCATGGGAATTACAAAAATTATTTTACAACTTTTTATAGCTGCTGGACCTCTATGGGAGGGAATAGCAGATATAGCAGGCGCTGGTGCAAATATAGTTGAAGGTTTAACAAATGGTTGCTCATCCCAACCTGACTGCAAAAAAACCAAGGATTCTAACGTATGTAAAAAACAGGATAATTGCGGATGGAATCCACCTTCTGAGAGCGGAGAAGAAGGTACTTGTATAAATCTAACAGGCCGCTCTTCTGGCTCTGGAGCGTTCCTTAGTACTAGTTGCGGACTAGGTATAGGATTTCTTTTGTATATATCTGCAGTGTTTCTTACTCCGTTTCTTAAGTACTTAGCGGCTAGATTTACAAAAAATGAAAATATAGAGACTGCTGCTAGGTTGGAAACTAAACCCACAGATACGGTACTAAAAGTAGTTGTTGAAAAAGCTAGAGAAGCTACTGAAGATATTAAAAACGAGTCTGAAACTGATATGACGGACGCTCAAATTAAACTTACTGCAAGTAAATGTACTAATAATGAGTCTGTCAATCAAGTCATGAAGAGTGTCAAAAATCAAAAGGATGCTCAGGAGATCTCAAATAAAGCCATAGAAAATGCTGCAGAAATCAACGCTCAAATGGAAAAGCAGGCTGAGGAGGAAGGTATGTCCAAGGAAGCTATCGATGAGATAGATGATGCTGTAGACAAACACGTCGACCCATTCGAGGTTTTGGCTCTTAATAAGATGATATTATACAATGTCAAGCCTACGCCAAAGGCACACGCCCATCTGATGAAGAGGTTTCAAAAACGCTCTAAAGTTGAACCTCATCATATGAATTTTTTATTAAAATACCGATAGGTAATAAATGAGCGGAAGAAAATCTAGTTCAAGTAGTAAACAGAATAAAATAAAAGATATTGATGATACTGATAGTATGCCTCGGGGGACCAGACTATTCATATACTTCTTGGCTTTTATTGTGCTGTATACTATTTCTCAGATCATTATGATAAGAACTGTTTACAAACCTTTATTTGACTGGTGGAAGAGGAACGATGGTGATCAATACAATAATCAGTTCAATTTATTTAACGTTATATCTGCTTATTACAGTAGATACCTATATTATCTAAGTCTCTTGAGAACGACACCAGTTGGAGCATTGACTCTTTCTCAGACTAACTTTCTTATGGGTGATCTATTTACATACCAGACTTGGGTTGATGAAGATGGTAAAGCGCATGGATGTCTAACACCTAGGTCAGTTTGTGAAAGTATTAAACCCGCTCCAGCTCGAGGAGACGCTATTTTTGATAAATGGTTTTCCACCGCCTCGATCAATGGAAAGCCACAGGACTATAACAGTCGACTTATGTACGACAACGATGGTAAACCGATAGAAGATACTGACACTAGTAAATACGGTGTTTACCCGTCTTCTAAAGACTTTCAAAGCTGGAAATTCCTTATTGCTGAATGGCTTGGTGATGGTTGGAAATGGGAATTACGCAAGGACGGTACTAGTGAATTTTTGGTACCTGTTCCTAAAGACGGTAGTATAGATGATAATCTTTCTCAATGGTATGCTGGTGGTGTCGGTAGAGGAGATAACTTTCTAGCTAGAATGGGTATCAATCCAGATTGTCCTCTTATTGTATATTTCGTAAATGGTACTTACAGTGTGAATGGAATGATTGTTGACGCAGTAGCCTTTGAAAATCTTCTAGAACCGTATGGTCCCAATGCTGGTGGGTGGCTTGGATACATGAGAGGAATGGGTGATGTATCACCAGACGATTACAAGAAATATATTAGAACTCGTGTGGATAGTCAACCTATACCTCCTCCTATACCTTGTACTGGTAAGACTGGAAAAGGTGTAATGGCATTCTTCTCTACAGCTTTACCTCTTCTTGGTTTTGCGGCAGCAGCTGCAAACCCAATTGGAATTGCTGCTATAGGTATTGCCGCTGTAACAGCTGGAGGTTTATCTGCGTATCAAGCTACAAGCACTTGTTAAATATTATACCTTAGAATCTAATGATTATAAAGTATTTGAAATCTAAACAAACCTTGGGATTTAGTAAAAATGACTTCAATAATAGACTTAGATTCACTTGATGATATGGAGGATTTTATCAATGATATAGACTATGAAAACCTTAACGGAATGGTTCTTGATCTCTCTATTGATCCAGCTGCAAGAGTAATGGCCTTTGAAGAATATCACTCGCGGGACACAGTCGGAGATGATGCTATTGAACTTCTAAATACTTTAGCTGGGATGTATCATATGAGTGGTACTAAACTTATCGAGAAATTTATGTATGATATATCTGTATCTGAGAAGGTATCTATCTTTTTACGCATAGAAGCGTGTAAAACGCTTCTCGGACACGAAGAATTTGAAGAAGAAAGTGATAGCGAAGACGATGATCAGATGCGAGACATCAAGGAGTGTAGTAATCAACAAATCAGGATGAGGAACCAAGCAAGAGCTTTAACAGCTTATGATGCATTGGATCAGCTTTGTCAACATCTCGATAGTGAAGTCCCTACCCCGTGCAGAGTTGAGATAATCTGTATATTGATGAAGTCATCAGAATACGCAGAAAATGCTGCTCAATACTTTGCTAATTTTATAACAGATGATGATATAGAGTGTGAATTCAGATATAAGACTATCCTCTCGCTCGAGAAGCTAGATCTGGAGGATTACATTCCAGCTGCTCAGAAAGTTTTCCTTATGCATCCTACAAACTTTGTGTATTACAAGATATTAGCTGCACAATACCTTCTACAGAAAACAGAGATTGATAGAATTCTTGCTGAAACGGAGCTCTTAATATTTGCGGAGGATACAGAACTTGATTATGATAGGAGGGCAGATGCAGCTGACGTATTGATCCAATTAGGTTCACCTACAATGAAACGAAAGGGTCAGGACATAATTATAAGTCTTGGCAGAATCGATGGTGAAGTCAGAACTATATTTGAAAACGCTCAAAACGTTCATGTACAAGAAGTTGAGGAATCTGTAAGTCATACCCTAGAATTCCTCTCTAGCGTACAAATTCAAACTGTAAACAAGGTTCCAATAGACTTCGATTATGTTTCCGCGCAAGTTAAGAAAATGATTAAGAAAGACAAAGATAAGATAATTGTCAAAGGAGAAAAGTGTAAATTCTGTGGAACAACTAATGATGAAAATCTCTTTTGTAATGAAAGATGCAGGTCTCTTCATATACGTGATAACAAGATACTAATCTCACTAGATCGTATATGTATGGACAGGGCTCTATACTCCAAATTCAACCTTTCTCTCTCAAATGTTCTTGTAAAGGTCTGGAGTTATACAATGGGACATGAATACCAAGATGAGATGCATAAAAGGATGTTAGAAGAATTACAGGAGATGTCTGGAACATGCTCAAGTGGATACATTACTCGCTTAATCAATGTGATCTCTGGTTTTGGTGAGTTTAACATACGAATTTCATGGGAAGACCAAATTATTAGTAATCTATACGGAAGGTTAAATGCCAGAGCTAGAAATATATCGTGTGATAAAAATTCAATCTTCTATAATTCCAGATTAAACGAGGTGGTTGAATTGTGGCTCAACTCTCACTTACAAATAAAAGAGCAATACATCAAGGAACTGAATTCTTCTGACTGTATAACTAAGGACCCAACAATGTCAGAACTTATTACACACTATCTTTTGGACAATAGAGACGAGAAGGTCTCAGAATGTGTAGCAGATTTCAACGACAATGTAGTCTTAGAAATGACAGAATCTTCCAGATTCTTCGGAAACAGACTTAACTTCTCACTGTTCTTACGAAGTGTCATAGCATCTATTAGAGAGGAAATGTATGGAGAATATAAGGAACATTTGGATGATACTACGTTTGATCTATATATGAGAAAGGCAATGATGGTTTACGAAGGCGAAATTTAGATTATTTTTATGATTGTATAACATAAAAAATGAACTGGCCGTTAATAATAGCAATTTTACTGATTTTTATCTTATTTGTATTATCAATCTTGAGCGCGCAAAAAGTAAGTAATTCTTTCAAATACGTGTTCACAAATGATATACAGTGTGGAGAAGAAGAATGCAAGGCTACCATAGTAGATTTACCAGTCCCAGTGGATCTTACCAACAACTATCAAAGAAATGTAGCCAGATATTGTGCAGACCTAGTTTACCGTATCGAGAAACTAGACATTCAAGACCCGAAAGGTCTTAAGAGGGAAGAGCTGGTTTACAGTCTGGATAAAACACCAGTATTCGGTTGTTTATGGTCTAACGATGAAGTATTATGGATTGGATACCGTGGAACAATGAATGTAAAGGAATGGGTTCAAAATTTCCAGTTCGATCAAGAGATATTCACAGAAGAGGATGAAAATGTCACTGCACAGACTAAACTTAAATTCCTTAGGAACGTTCAAACTCAACCAAATGTGCACTCTGGATTCTTGAATATATACGAACAATTTCGTGATTCTGTGCTTCAAACTGTTAAAAAGATTAACCCTCGTAAGATCATTGTATGTGGACATAGTCTAGGAGGAGCAATAGCAACTATCAATGCCCTGGACTTGAAAAACGCTGGATATGATGTTTCTGCTTATACATTTGCGTCTCCTAAAATAGGTGATGAATCTTTCTGTGATATCATAAACACGTCAAAACTAAAACTTTATCGCATATTTAATACCCTTGACATAATACCGACATTACCTACATCTGTCTCACCTAACATGAGTAACAGTAAACAGCCTTTCTTCTACAATGACTGCGGAGAACCTATATTCTTCAGTACAAACTGGAAATCTTTATTAAACAACCATGTACTCGGAGTATATATTGATGCATTAGAAAGAAATTTGATCTAGATCTAAAACTTTAAAGTTTTAGATAAAACACGATGACGGATAAACACGATTGGAGTAAAAAGATTATAAAAGAGGGATGTACCGATCCTGATCTCATCAGATATTCTTTACTGAACCTCAGAGACCCTTCATTATTTGATAAATTCTGTGAGACTATTGCCGAATATGACAAATCTGGAAGAACTATAGACGAACTTATATACAGTAACTGGGATACCTTATTCCAACAAGTTAAATCAGAACTTATTAAACCTGTCGATTTCCACCATGAAAACTCTTCTAAGCCTTTGGTCATGATCACATTTACAACATGTAAGCGTTTCGATCTCTTTCAACAGACTCTCAACTCTATTCTTAACACATGGACTGATATTAATCGTATTGATTACTGGTTTTGCGTTGATGATAATTCATCCAACGAAGATAGACAAAAGATGAAGAAGACATACCCATGGATAGATTATTACTTTAAATACGAGGATGAGAAGGGACATCGTGACAGTATGAACATAATATACAATAAATTGAAAAAATTACAACCGAAATATTGGATACATATGGAGGATGACTTCCTATTCTTCAAGAAAAATAAGTATGTTGGTATCGGAATAGATTTTTTGGAAAATCCTAGTAATACACAACACAGACAGCTTCTGTACAATCGTTCATACGGGGAGACTATTAGAGACTATGGTACAAGAGGATTTACCAGTGTTTCTGATGATTATTGTATGCATGATTACAAAGAGGGTCGAAATTTCCCTTATAGGAATTGCCACTATTGGCCTCATTATAGTTTCAGACCCTCAATGATTGATCCAAGTGTTATCCTAGATCTGGGAGATTTCAACACCGAAAACCAGTTCTTCGAGATGGATTACGCAAGGAAATGGATGTCAAAAGGTTATAAGAGTGGTTTTATGAACTCCATAAACTGTAAGCATATCGGCAAACTTACTAGTGAGAAGAACAAGAATAACGCATATACACTGAACAATGAGAGCCAGTTTTCTAAAAAGGAAACAAAAGAGTACAAATTTTCAACTAGTTGGTTCGCCAATAGTGAATTGAAGAAAAACATTCATAAATACCTTGAAGCTACTCAGGAAAACCATATTCTAGAGATCGGATGCTTTGAGGGACGCTCTACGTGCCATTTTTCTGATTATTACCTTGAACATCCAGACTCAACTATGACGTGTATCGACCCTTTTATCGGTGATAATGGAACACCCCAGGTAGACGGAGGTACACGTGAGATATTTGATACCAATATCCGTCTAAGTAAACAATTTTCAAAGTGTAAGATCCATTATGATTACAGTGAAAATGTCCTACCAACCATTAAAGAGACTTTCAACTTTATCTATATAGATGGAAGTCATGAACCACAGGATATTCTTGCGGATATGAGAAATACCTTTCCTTATCTAGTAAAGGGTGGTATCATGTATATGGATGATTACCTTGGCGGTGAAAATCATGAAATAAAGAAGGTTATCGACCAGTTCATCAACGAACACGTAAATGAGGTGGATGTCATCTTCTCTGGATACCAACTAGGGCTTAAACGCCGTAACCCTAATTATATTAAGGTTGTGAACCTTGCTAGAAGACCTGATAGAAAGGAAAGTATACAATCTCAGTTAGATAAGCATGGAATTACAAATTATGAGTTTATCAATGCTGTAGACGGTAAGAAACTTAAACCTACAGCTAATCTTAGAGATATGTTTGAGAACAACGACTTCGGATCAAAAGTCGGAGTCATAGGTTGCGCCTTGTCACATTTTGGTATTTGGAAAGCTCTTTTAGCAGATAGAACAAATGACTTTTACATAGTAATGGAAGATGACGCAGAACTATGCGATAACTTTAAGGCATACTTAAACAAAGCGATAAAATCCAATATCAAATCAAAGGAACTTGTATTCCTATCATATTTGATGTTCGATACCAACAGTAAAAAGACAGAAGAGACATACAAAAAGTACCAAACAGACACAGAAGACCCCGTTCTAAACTTTAATAAGCTGAATAAAAGCTTATATGTAGGGGGAACCTGCTTATACAGTATTAACAAGAAAGGAGCCCAGATACTATGTGATTTCATTTTTTCTTACGGTATTAGACACGGAATCGATTACCAAATGAAGATAACTCCTAATCTTGACACCTATGAAAGTCAACCAATGATCTGTACATCTGAATGGAATGAGGGTGGTACAGTGATTGATACAGATATTCAATGTAACACGGGTTCTATTGACTTTTCTAATATTCCGCAATTTGAAAACATTAAGAATAGATTCATATTTATACCAGGAAAAGACCAGCATGGTAACGACTTATATTTCAAGAAAGATACCCTGAATCAGATGATGCAAACTGCACTAGAAGATCCAAACTGTGTTGGATTTAACACCCTTGGTTTCTTCAAAAGTAAGCTCAGTGAAGTTTCCCCATCCAGGTACTTCGGTGAGAGTGACGGGTTCTACATCAAGAAAGTTATACATAATAAGACAACTAAGAGAGTGAAGATGCTTTGTAATTGGTGTGATTCTAAAGAATTATGTAAAGAATGGTCAGTAATGTGTAATGGAAAGAACAATTGGGGTGATATTGAGATAACACACGCCGACAATGACGTGGATCATTATGTAATTATCAATTATCCTAGACCAGGTGACTATTATGATCCGAAAAAGACCACGATATTCCAGATGGAACCCTGGGTTGAGGATCAGCATAAACGTTGGGGTGTAAAGACATGGGGTAAATGGGCTATTCCAGATCCTAAAGCCTATCATAAAGTTTTTACGCATAAAAACAGTCTGAACTGTGTTCAATGGCAGTTTAAGGTCCCTAATAAAATAGATAACACTTCTAGACATGATAAGGTGGTTTGTGTTTTGAGTAAAAAGATATACGATGACGGTCATACCAAGAGGGTTGACTTTGTCCGTAGTTCCATGGATGGAGATCTTATCCATGTGTACGGAAGGGAGAATTATCATTCACTTTCCAACTACAAAGGTCTTTTGACCAATGACAGTAAAGAGACAGAATTCTCGAAATATAAATATTGTTTATCGGCAGAGAATAACAGTGAGAATAATTACGCTACTGAGAAAATATGGGAGCCAATTCTATGTGAAGCTCTTTGCTTTTATTGGGGATGTCCAAACCTTGAAGATTACATAGATTCTAAGGCTTTCGTACGACTGGATCTAGATGATAAGGAAGGGTCTATGAAGATTATTAAACAAGCAATCGAAGAGGATTGGTGGTCGCAAAGACTTGATATAATTAAGAAAGAGAAATATAGAATCATTAACGAGTTAGGTTTCTTTCCTGTACTTTCCAATCTTATTAAAAAGTTGTAATACTACTTATTATCAGTTTAATTCATAATATGAATTAAATTGTCAGATTAAGCTATATGTCTTATTTTGTCGAAAATTTTATTGTATTTTGTACGGTCTTAGGTCTAAGAGTAGATGTAGAAGAACCACTTTTACCTGATCTTCTAAAACTCCTTAGATCATGTGGTTTAGATGGTTTAGATGGTTTAGATGGTTTAGATGGTTTAGATGGTTTAGACGGAGGTTTGTCTCCAGGTCCAAAGCCTGGTATCACTCTGTTAGTTGATGGTATAACTGTCACACTATCAGTAAATGCTGGTAGTCTGTTCATAAACCATTCTCCTAAAACTTTATTGTGGAAATCCAACAAGCCACGCATATAAGTCTTAGGAAGATGAGATTTGTTCATGTAGTTATACCTATCCCCTCCTCCTCCGTAGTAAAAATCACTGTCTTGTAGAGATTTTAAACCATTTGGGACGTTAAACACCATAGTAGAAGGATAATGTGAAAAACAGTATCTTTTGTGATCTCCAAGTTCACTTCCCACTGAAGATAGATAACTAGCTGGAAAAGATGTATAATAGTCATCGATATTAATCAAGTTGTATAGAGCAGGCTTAGGTTTTGTAGCTATAAAATTGAGAACTTCAGAATTCATCACACGTGGGGAAGCATATGTATAAAAAGTCATCATATCATGTGTGAATCTCTCTTTCATGGTACTACCCCATGTATTTCTAAACTTGTTGATAGAGTCCAAGAACATGCATTGAGCTATACCACCGCCTGTACCATACCCAGTTACGAATATGTGAAAGTCTCTGGTACTACTTATTATCTCTGACTGTAGAGTTTTAAGGACTAACTCCTTACTATTCTCATATAGTCGTACAGCAGTGTAATAAAGGTTAAAATTGTTTTCGGTATTATTTCCACCAAAATATTCATTGTAAACAGGCTGTCCTGTCTCCACGCCTACATATTGTTTGAAACTTACGAAATTCGGTAAATTAGGATCAAGAATATCAAATTCCTCGCCTATCAGAATATCTATATATTTGTTTACCATATTATTGATAACTCTAGAAGATATGTTAACACCAATCTTTCCTTCTAATCTCCCCTCAGTGTCAGGGTATCGTGGGTGATTCTCTATAAGTGTTTTCACTACAGCGAAAGGTAAAAGTGTAAGCAATTTTCTTGCTCTAGCCATGTCATTATCTGCAGATGACTCTGCAATCCATAGTATTATTCCAACAATAGCTGCTGCTAGGGCAGCTAAACCTCCTGTTACAGCTACAGCTGCGCTACCGAATATAACACCTAGAGTTCCGCCGCCTATTGCAAGTGGTCCAGCCCATTTGTAGATGTCAATAACCTTATTGTAATTTGCCAGTATTATTTCAGTAATGCTTCCGAAGTTTTGTGTTTTCAGGGCATAAACCAAATCTCTAGTTAGATGATCAAAAAGTTCACGTCCTGGTTTTTCTAGATTGTCAATAGGAAGGCCATTAATATTTACTATATAGATGTCTGTACTCTGATATTCTGGAACATCTACTTTCAGTATGTCTGTTTGTACATAAGCTTGATTGTAATCAAAGAAATCACGAGAAAGTTGTACAGCAGAACTAACAGACTCTCCTGAAGAGGGTGTCAGAACAGTGCCTAGTTTTCTTGCGGTAAAATTATCTACACCTTCATCAAACATTTTAACAATTGTCTGACTAAGTAAAGGATCGTACGTATTAAGAGAATCTCTTAGATCTCTACCTTTTCTGTCTAACAGATCTCCTGAGTTACAGTTTGCTGTTCTATTGACGTTGTAACCAGGAATCGGAATAACATTTTTGTTGTTATGTCTACAGTTAGGCTGCCCAGGTGTACTTAGTTCCGAACAAGTATTATTCTCTTCGCAAAGGACATTTACAACATTTGCAGTACCATTCTTTGAAAATGTTCCAAACTGGGTGTTAATATCATCAACCATGTAAGATTCAGATAATGTCATTATAGGCTGGTATTTATCAATCGTTGCACTAAATATTCTATTTGCTGTACCGACACCGCCAAATAACATTTCCCACATTCTCCAGTCGAAGTTATCATACCCTATATTATTTCTTATTCTTCTAACGTCTAAATTTTTCTGTTCGTCACTGTATATACCTAACCTAGAACGGTATGCGTTATAACATGAGTAAAAGGCTACACCAGTTATTTGTGTGTAATTTGACCCTATAAGATAGCCAACCGTTGAAGCATCAATAACGTTTACTCTTTTCAGTAGACAGAAAGTAGCAGCATGAATGAAATTCATTTTCTTGTTTTCTCTTTTCAAGTTAGGCGGACATATGAATAGATACAAAGTTCTTGTTATAGCCTTGAGAGTAGGTCTTGTACCCTTAAAGGTTCCAACATTTACATTAATATCCATCTTGAGTATAGATCTTAACCTATGTCCTGTATTTAGGTCTCTGAAGTCACTGAGATCTTCAGATATCTGTTTATCTGCGATGTAAAAAGTAAATATAACATTGAAAAAGGTCCAGAGATCATGCCATAAGCTGTGTCTACGATCAAATTGCCTAATATTGTTTTGTTCTATAGCAGAATTATGTCTCTCAAGTTTCCGAACTACAGCAGCTGATGCATTCCTGAATTCATTTGTAGCTCTATATGTAACTAAATCGGAGATAAGGAAAAGAACAGCTTTCAGAGCAAAAGTAAATTCAGATTCTTCTTCTGTAATTCCCTCTATTTTCTCTGGATACAAATCAGGAAAGAGTGTTAACATAGGAATATCAGGAATATCTTGTCTGTCCCAATATGAAGGATTAGAAGTCCCTATGAAACACCCACTTTTACCTTCTATGCTACGTGGAACTTGGTTTTGGTTTATCAAAGTTTGGTATATACCGTTGTAAATTATATCAGTTGTTTTATCAAAAGTCGGTGTGTAAAGTATGCTAAATAGTCTATCCATGCCATAATCAGCACCCTCTATGAAGTGGTTCTTCACGTAGTTATCAACATTATAGTTGTATCCTATAGTATTTGAGAAGTGAGCGTAATGCCAACCATAATCAATATATGATAAATTTCTATAATCCCATCCATCCTCCAATTCTAGGTATAAAGACCTAGTACTACTAGCAACTTCCTGATAAGGAAGAGGTAAAGAAGTCAATAAATCGTCTGTGTTTTGCACATCATAAATTCGTCCATTGAGAGATGTGGTTATATCTCTCATACTGTCAACATTAATACATCTTGGTGAATTAAGTAGGTAAACCGTCATATTGTCTAAGTAAGATGATCTATTAGACTCGAGCATGTCTACCAACATCATTTGCGCAAATCCCGCCCCTGTAGAGTGTCCGCAAAGTACAATATCAGTCTGTTTATTAACAGACAACCCATCTAAGAACCTTCTCCACTGATCTTGTAAACTTCCCTTTTGTTCATAAAGAGTATACATATCGTTTCTGTTAAAACCAGTACCCTGAGCGTTGAAAATGTTGACGCCATTTATTATATCATACGGGGTATCTATGACATTCCCATCTCCATATTTTTCTGGTTTGTTAGTAAATACCTTGTAAAATCCTGTGTGAACTTCTCTGTTATTCGAAAGAGAAGTTGGTTGTGCGTCGAACAATACCGTCTTCTCTTCGTCATATACAAGACCTCTTACACAAACTATATAAGAGTTTGTTGCTTTAAATTTATACACACTTGCTAATGATCGTACAATAGGCTGTCCGTAGTCAATTGGAGAGGTATCTGTACATACACCGAAGTTCTCGACCCATTCATATATAACTAAATTTTCCGACGATGGCATTTGCGATCTTATTCTAGGGGTACTCGACAAGTAACTTCTATTATTGGAATTTTCCAAGTTATATACATCAGGGGATGTTCTGGTGGTAATAGATTTTCTAGAAATATTTTTTATCCAGTCACTAGGTCCCCCAAAAACGTTTACAAAATCTATCTCTCCAAGTATAGATTGGTTACTTGGATTCAGTTGTCTTATTTCAGAGAATATAAAGTTTAACACAGCGTTGTGTTTAATAGAATCGTCTTGAAGTACACTTACAATTCTAGCTCTCTGAGCACCCATCATTTGCACATCCTGGGGCATGCATCCGTAAGAAGGCTGAGTACCGCCTTCTCTCCATTCGAATATCTCATCATTACATATTGCCATCTTCTTATCAATTCTCCTGATCGTATCATCCAAAAATCCACCATCCTTTTTACTAGTAAGATACTCAGCTACCCCAATCTGCCATATTAACTTGTTAGTATTGTAATTTGAATCGTTGTTTACTGTATTATATGCCATATCGTCCCAAGCAAACTCCTTTACGTACATAGTGCCTATTATCATGTACAAGAACATACAGTAACCTTTATTAAACTTACCATTTAAGATACCTCTTGGTTTAACAATCACAGGGTCATACCTATCCATAACAGCTTCTAAAACATTATCAGAGTCTAATAGTTGTTGTTCGTTGAAATGTTGAACTGGATTATAATTAGAAAGTTCGCCAACTCCAGGATAATCTTCTCTTTTGAGTTTTATAAAGAAAATAAACCCTGCTGTTACAAGAAGTATTAAAGTTAACGAAATTATAAATACAGTGTTAATTCGCATTTTTTTATTAATCTGATTATTTTAATTAAAATAATCAGATTCAAAAATTGTACAATGGTGATTTTAAAATATAACCTTCCCTTTTATCCTGTAAAAGTATATACAACTAACACACAGGGTATGAAGGTTGAAGAGCGATACCGCAAATACCAGCATCAAAACTATTCTCACTACGGGCGATCTTTACATAACCATCCTCTCCCCATCCTGGACCCCAACTATTCTTAACGGTCCAATACATTGTACCGTCAGACTCAGTACCGTATCCAACAACCAACACACCATGATCAAGGTTAGTCCCGCATCTAGAGCTAGAAATAACACCACCGTTGTAAAATTGAAAGGTAGAAGTGTCAGCCTCAATAGCAACTGAAACAGGGCCCATGCTAACGGCCTCCTTCAAGTGAAGCTGGTTCCTAGAAGTGACATCAACACAAGAAGAAATGGAAGCTACACTAGTGCATGAGGTACAGGTTCCCTCGACACCCTTATAAGGAACGTCAACCTCTGAGCAAATACCATTGTCAATAGCATATAGGAAAGCATAGTCCATCAACCCGCCATTACAGCCATTGTCACCGTAAGAAACCGAACAGTCGACGAGTTGCTGTTCTGAGAAACTAATAAGTTCATTGTTCTTAATAGCCCAAGCCCCCTCCATAGCCCCAGTGGCTGAAAAACTCCAGCAACTACCACACTGACCCTGGTTTTTCACATCGGTAACAGCGTTATTATCCCTCCAATCAACAGAATCGGGAAGATCAGTCTTTGTAGAACTGAAAGAACTGCACTTACCAGACCTAAGAGCCTTTGTAACACAAGAACCCTTAACAATAGAATCAAACTCGTCTGCACTCATATCTGCAAACTTGTTGATACCAAGACTGTATCCATGCTTACTGGCATCATGAGAATTAATAATTTCGAGATTCTTGACGAAATTGTCGTAAGCGTGTTCGAGATCATAGTTAGTATCGTAACTCTTACTGTGTTCGTTAACATAGTCAATAAAAAAATCAATAGGATGGTTATCATTATTAGTGTACGCAGACAAATACGACTTCATATTATAATTGTTGTATTTATCGGTAAAATACCCAGATAGAGCAAGAATGTAGGCAAGAAGGCTGAAGTTCATTTTTATTGTAACGTTTTATATCTTTATAACCCTTTTAATGAACTGGGTTGTACTAAATCATGTATTTTAAAACAAAATATATGATTCTAAGAAGGTTTAGGATCGAAAGTCACAACACCACCCCATAACCACGAAAATATCAACCACCCCCTTCTTACAGGTTTGTCAAACCCTAGATTTACGTTAATACCAAGATCCTCATTTGTCATTGTTTAAAGTGAAGATACTATAAATAAAACGCTGATGATAAATCCTCTAAGTGAAATATCTGGATATAGCGAACTTCTGTCATACTACAATAATAAAAAATCATCACACTGGTCTGAATGGCTTTCATACCATACTACCTTTGACAAGGTTGGAAAGCAAGGACTTGTGGGGCTTTTTACCCTTGAAAATGACGAAATTCGCAAACGTATAGTTTTCAAACTGTCCCAACATATTGACTACCTGATTCGTCATGAAAGTGTAGTTATGAGAGGCTTAAACGCGTTGTCGGCATATTGCCCTCATTTTTGTAAATACATAGGCGAGATAGAGTGTGAGGTAGATCCAAGGATAAAAAAGAGCGGAAATCCTTTTGATATTGATGGAATCACACATCCCATCACGAAAGAGGTACTTCTGTGCGAGAATATAGATAAAAGTTGTAAGCTACACAACTTAATTAGAGCTACTGAACAAGCTTTACCAGAAAATGTATTATACTCTACTATAAAACAGGTACTTCTAGCTATATCATTTGCACAAGAAAAGAAAAAATTTACACATTATGATCTCCACTCGTTCAATATTATGATGAAAAAATGTAACAATGATGTAGTGTTCTTGTATGTTATGGATAAAGAAACTCAATATTGTGTCCCCAGCCTTGGAAACTATCCAGTAATCATAGATTTTGGCTTCTCCTACATTCAGGATATGGAGGACGGCCCTCTATGGGTCACACTGGCACATACAAACGCTGGTTTCATGAGTGATCGTTTTGATTGGATGGCCGACCCCAAACTATTTCTAACAACTGTATCCAGAGAAATAAAGGAAAAACGCAAAACAGAAAAGGCGAAGGTGTTAAGAAGAGTAGTCAAAAACATGTTTAACCCTCTTAAAATAAACTGGGAAACTGGCTGGGATGATTTCGATGGAATATCGGCAATAGAACACGTAACTGATCTCATACCAGATAATATCAAGATATCCCAGCTCTTTAAAGATCATGAACCATACTGTATGGACCTCATACAATCACTTATTGTGCTTCCAATGGAAGAACAGGATACTTCTTCCCTCATACAATCTTACCAAATTTTCCTAATTGAGTGGAATAAGATTGAAAATATTAATACGTCTGCATTTTACAATCTCTGCATCTTCAAAGATGTTGTAGATGCAGCAAGGTACGTAAGAGCCGCATATATGGACCCCTCAACACGTATAGACTCACTCAGAACATTTAAAAACATGTGTCACGATGCTATCAACAAGGTAGCTAAATTTTGTAACCCAAAAGATATCGACTATGAGAAGATGCTCTGTTCTCTTCTTCTATTTTCAAGGAGTATGGAAGGTATTCTTTACAATTCTGTTAAGAGAAGGATGGAGGACAAACAGAAACAGTATGACAAGCTTCATATCCAAACAACAGATCAGATTTATACAACTATAGAGGTTAATATCCCAGATGAATATATATTCAACTCAAATACAACTATCCTGGTTATGGATAGTACTCAAAACTGTACAGACATAATGGAACTTAATGAAGAACAGACCAAAATGATTAACAATATTACACCTGTATACAGGGGAACTGCCCTATATGATATACATAAACAAACAAAAAATACTCACTTATAATTTTGACTTATTAGAAGATTATATAACAACTAATATCAAAGACAATGCCAACAACACCACAAAAAAATACTGTTAAAAAGCCTAACAGTAAGTCTGACAAAAAGTCACACATGTTTTGGTACTATTTTGAGAAACATTACGACACACTGAAGATATTAGGTGAAACTGAAGAAGAAGAATACCACCGTTTTTACAAAGAACAAGCGGAAATAGACGATATGGATTACCAAAGAGAATATGATAGAGAATATGACAGAGAATATAGTTAAGTTATTTTTTGTAATTTATTTGCATTACAAAATGAGTACACTCGCTTTCGTCATACCTGAGGAAGTAGTTCGTTATATACAAGAATATCTTTGTGTATGTGAATTATGTTTCCACTCAGAAGTTAAGAATAATGTTAATATGTGTGTCGAGTGTAAACGATACTGGTGTCATGATTGTAAGCCTATACCAAGGCTATTAAGACATGTATATGATCATTGTACTCGTCAGAAAATCCATATATGTATGTGGTGTTTAAGAGAAACAAGAATTTCTTTAGGAAGATAAGGTTTAAGAATATATACTATCTATATAAAATGTCAGAAGAAAAGATTGTATGTGTAAGTGGATATTTTGACCCGATTCATGTGGGTCATATCGAATATTTTAAGAAATCGAAGGAGATCGGAGATAAACTTATGGTTATAGTCAATAATGACGAACAAGCAATTCTCAAGAAGGGGAAAGCCTTTATGCCAGATTCTGAAAGAATCGCTATCATTTCAGAGCTGAAGTGTGTAGACTATGTTGTCAAATCTGTAGACACCGACAGAACCGTCTGTAAAACACTAGAAACCGTTGATCCAAAACCTACTTACTTCTGTAACGGAGGTGATCAAAACAACAACACAATACCAGAAGGAGATGTTTGCAATAAGAGAGGTATAGAGCTTAGGGATGGTTTCGGAGATAAGATACAATCAAGTTCTTGGCTTATCAAAGGAGGGAAGTAAGTTATATTTTATTATTTATTAGAAAAATTACTACTGCCAACAAAACGCATGTTGGTATGTAGAAAGATAAGAATTTTACCCAGTCAATACTAGTTACATTGTCACTATCAGTTGTAGTTACAATGTTGGGTTTATAGAAGTACAAAACTGAAAATAGGGCTCCTGAAAGAATAAAGAAGATTACGAATGGAATTGATTTCTTGACTATAGGAGGTCCCTTCTCAGCTCTCTTCTTCTTTCCAATACCAATACCCTTTACAAGACACTGAGGCAGGTTCCCCATAGTAGAATAACCGTCAGGAAGCTGCTGCTGGTCGCCGCAATAGATGTTCCTTCCATCTATAGGAGTATAAGCACCAAGATATGTAGGGTCATAAGGAAGACGCATACCACGACCAACACCTTTCCTTAAACACCTACTTCTTGTTCCCAACACCTTACTCCCATTCAGTAAACCTACATCTGAGGAGTTATTTCCGCAATAGAGTTCAGGCATTTATTAAACACCTATATAAAAAATAATCCTCATATATAAAAACAGGATGTACACCGAACTTACTCTAGCCTTAATAATGGGAGGATTTGCATATCTAGATGGACCCAGAATAGTATATAACGAAGTCACAAGCAAATACCAGAAATGGAAGAGACTAAATGCGCTCGTTGCAATCAGTAACAAGAACAAAATCAAGATAATTTTGATTAGTCTCCAAATGGTTATGCAAGTCTTATATCTCAGTTTCTTACAGTATATGAACTCTAGTATTCGTCAGATAAACCGTAATACGTACGAAATCAGCTACGTAGTAAGCGGTAAGATGTACAAAATGCTTATAACTCCTAGGAGAGGCCCAACTCCAGTTCTCCAAGTCAGCGATAGCGCCAATCAAGATGTTACATCTGAAATTATACAGTATATGGGACCTTCATATAACTGGCATGGAAACACCATAACACCAAAAATTCTTGGGTATAATACCCTCACATTTCAGCTATCAGATGGCGAAGAAAAAATATATACAGAGGACGAAATACTGGATAGAGTATAAAAATTATTAATTTTTTATTGAGGTTTAATAAAAATGAGAAAATTGTATCAAGTATTCGCTTCTGTAATAGCAATAGTACTTATCTTATTGTTATGCTCGAACTTTATTGGAGATAATTATACCAAGAAGACCAATAAAAAGAGTAGTGAAGATTCTCTTACCAAAATCATATCGGATGTAGTAGACAATACTAACTTAAATAACAGCTATAAAGGCAAAGCAAAGGCTACTCTT